>Ga0209386_1000090_pt1 | contig 46766 bp, 49 predicted proteins | sample NGEPertwo_FD_184510 | JGI IMG/M metagenome (GOLD analysis project Ga0209386, IMG submission 184510) | Arctic peat soil microbial communities from the Barrow Environmental Observatory site, Barrow, Alaska, USA - NGEE Permafrost154B-two... | ecosystem: Environmental > Terrestrial > Soil > Wetlands...
ATACAGCATAATGAAAAAAATATTATTCCGCCAATTTCGTGGAAGAAGGGCTTTATATGAGGGTTTGTGACAACTAGTCGGGATGCCGCATTTTGCGGGATAAGTGGTGTAAGAGGACGGCGGAGAAACTCCGCCTCCTACTTGATTGTTTTCTACATTTATTTGTCTGTACCCTTTGTTGTATTTAAGGCATTAGCAACCAAAGTAGAAGGGGGGGACATTACTAACTCACAGTCCTTGAACGAGAAATCACTTATGTATTGTCGTAAATAGTCTAGATTTAATAGGGGCATAATAAGGGTAGAAAATTGATAGAACTTGAGAGGATTGATAAAACTAATGAGTAAAGTTAAGAAGATCCGATTTGTATCATCCCTACTACTTATAATTATGATGGCAGTACCGACAGTGAGTATGGCAGCTCAACCCACAGTGAAACTCGGAACAGCTTCCACATTTGCCGTTTTGGCTGGTTCGGCAATTAGTAATACCGGTCCTACCACAATTAGCGGCAGTGCTGGTGGAGACATTGGACTGTCTCCAGAGAATCTTTCCTCCATCACGGGGGTGAATTTGATAACAATGAGTGGTGGAGCTGTACACGCAGCACCTGATGCTGTCGCACTTAAGGCCAAGAACGACCTAGTAACCGCCTATAATGATGCCGCGGGAAGAACGCCTGTCACTACCATTGCTTCAGAACTTGGTGGAACTACCTTGAAGCCAGGAACCTATGACTCAAGCGACGGAAAATTCGGAATTACGGGTACTCTGACGCTTGACGCCGAGAACGACCCTAATGCTGTCTTTGTATTTAAGACTGCCGAAACACTTATAACAGCATCAGGCAGCAGCGTTAATCTCATTAAGAATGCTCAGTCCTGCAAAGTCTTTTGGCAGGTTGGAAGCGCTGCAACCTTAGGGACAAACTCTAATTTTGTGGGACACATTCTTGCATTGACATCCATCACAGCCACGACAGGCGCCAAAGTGAAAGGACAGTTGTTGGCACGAAACGGCGCGGTCACGTTAGACACTAATACCATCACCAATGATAATTGTGAGACGACAGCTGTTAAACCGACGGTTACAGGCGGAAAGCTTCCTAAAACATCGACACATTTGTATGACTTAATCCTTCTCGGCGGAGCACTAACTCTGATTGGAGCCGTAGGTTGGAGAAGAAGCAGGAAGCGTTTCGTATAAAGTGAAACGATCATGGGGTAAAGGCAAATTTCCCCTGGTTACAGCCTTATCCTTGGGGCTTATGATCGTGGGGATAGGCTGTATCTCTTGGGTTCTATTTAGTATGTGGTCACAAGCAAAGGCTGATAATTTTGACCTTGCCCCAGGCGGATTGGGCTCTATTGTTACTTTTTATCCCAATGCAAAATTTCCACTTGGGTATAATGCAGAGCGCGTTGTTGTGGAAACAGATCCTTCTCTCCACTTGCCTGCACCCAATATAAACCGTTACCTTGTATATCCTTCGGAAGGTGACAATATTGGAAGTCTGACAATTCCAGCTTTAAAACAGAAATTATCCATTTTCCAGGGCACGGGTGAGAAGGACTTGAAGAAAGGTGTAGGGCACTTCACTTTAAGCGTACTGCCGGGGCAAGTAGACAATTGTGTGTTTTCCGGGCATCGCGAAACAGTCTTCAGACATCTGGGCAAGCTGAAGATAGGGGAACAACTCATTGTGCAAACATCAGTGGGTACCTTTACTTATGAGGTGAAGAGCACGCGAATCGTCCATGAAGACGACAGAACTGTGATTGTACCTACCGATCATGCTGTCTTGACACTGACTACCTGCTATCCCTTCAATACGCTTGGCTATTCTCCGGACCGTTATATCGTCTCCGCAGATTTAGTAAAGTCATCATAAATAAATCTTCAACACTAATAATAAGCGCTGGAAGCCACAATTGTAGGCATTCCAGCGCTTATTGACATTAACACAAACATTTCTCAACATCAGGAATAAGCGTTGAAGCATTATTTGACAGATTTAGTGTATCGGGAACTGATAACACATAAAACAAATCACTAAAATAAAGGGTTAGATAATAATCTATAACTAGACGATGAAAGAGCCTAAATCATTATGCTCACAAGAGAAAGTAGGAGAGGAAGGTATAGCTCATATGCAATCTATCATAGTGCTACCGGGACACCACCGGTTACCAATTCTACCATATACGTATAATGCGCTTGAGCCTGTCATCAGTTCAAGAGTATTACAAATTCACCATGACCAACATCATAAAGCCTATGTGGAAGGGTTAAACAAAGCGGAGCTCAAATTGGTCGAAGCAAGGCAGAAAAGGGATTTTTCCCTCATCAAACATTGGGAAAGGGAACTAGCTTTTCACGGTTCAGGGCATATTTTGCATAGTATTTACTGGAAATCAATGGCCCCTCCCGGAAATCGGTGGGAAACACCTGGGGCTGAGACTATGAAACATATCATGAGCTATTTCGGTAATCTAGTTGCATTTTGGGAACAGTTCAAAGCCGCTGCCATCAATGTCGAAGCCTCTGGATGGGCCGTGTTAGTATGGCAACCGGCATGGGGAAGATTAGAAATCCTGACCCTTGAAAAACATCAGGATATAACTCAAGTCGGTAGTATTCCCATACTTGTTATGGATGTATGGGAGCATGCTTATTACCTTGATTACCAGTACAGACGCAAAGACTATGTAACAGCCTGGGGGCAATTAGTGAACTGGGATGATGTTGAAAGACGATTACTGTTGGCGATGCAAGTCCAGATGCCTTTGGTCTAGGTTCTTACTTGGAACCAAAAAAGAACAAGGGACAAAAGGCTATTATTTTAGAAGCCTTTTGCATTTTTAATTTAAAAGCTACCACTATATTATAAAGTGGTAGCTTATGACCATATATTCTAAGAAGCTATTTCTAGCAGATAAGGCCCAAGGCGATAAGAATCAAGATAGCCACTGCGATAATTGCTACGCCAGCTCCAGCGCCTACTCCACAAGTAGCAACTGGGGCAACAGGACGAGGGCAACAAGCGTTCATTCCATACATAAGAAGTTCCACCTTTCTTTATAATTATAATTATAATTTATATTAGTATTTAGAATACGATTCCCATTGCGATCAGAAGAAGAATTATAATAACAACTGCAGCGATTCCAGAACCAAAGCCTTTATTGCAACCGCAATCTGTACCTTCAATCATTTTCATTTCCTCCATTTCCTAGTGATACCTCATAATATGAAGCTGGTCAAAATATGGAACTATATGGTAAATATATATTACTAAAGTGCTTTGGAAATACTTTAAGCTACAATGGCAATAGAAGTACAACCAGAGGGGGTACTTTGTAATGTGTCACATAAGCAACCAATCTCCATAGTTATGCATATACTACTTTAGTTACATGACGTTCTAGTGGGAGTTAATACCCGTGTCAGCGTTATAACACCCATAGATAATTGGGGGAGTTAAAGTGGCGTATTCTATTCTCGTTACCCGAAGTAATAGGCAGCTTTACCTGCTACAAGATGGTATTGCGGTTAAGACCTATCCGGTAGGGATAGGGAAGATTCTGACAGAGACGCCCATCGGTACTTATAGGATAGTGAACAAAGCTCCCAATCCTGGCGGACCTTTTGGAGTTCTTTGGATGGGACTAAGCAAACCTCACTACGGAATCCATGGTACCAACAATCCTCAATCAATCGGTGGATTAGTATCTAAAGGATGTATTAGAATGTATAACCATGATGTGCTCGAGCTATCAAAATTTGTACCGACCGGAACAATTGTAACCATCAAACCTTAATATTTATTATTTCTCAGCACTCTTAAAGGCTACCACTTAATTATAAAGTGGTAGCCTTTAACCATATATTTCTAGCAGATAAGGCCTAAGACGATAAGAATCAAGATTGCGACTGCGATAATTGCCACGCCAGAGCCAGCACCTACGCCTACGGCAAAAAAGTAGAGACTGGAGCAACAGGGCGTGGGCAATAAGGGGTCATTCCAGTATAATTCATTCCCCATCTCCCTGCGATAACTTATAATAGTAAATTTGTGGGCAGTATGGAAATTATAATTGAAAGATAGGGCATATAGACTTCGAATATTGGTAATTATCTAAATATTTAGGATATATACAATAAAAATGTTGAAAAGTGTCGTTAAAGTATGTTAATGTAGATATGTCAAGAACCATAATTTCTAACCTGATATATAGGAGGAGAAATTTATTATGAAAAATATTTTAAACAAATGGAATCAATTGAGCCTAGTAAAACAGATTATTATTGGTTTAATTATTGGTATTATCTTGGCTGTAACAATTCCAGATGTCGCAAAACCAATAACCATTTTTGGTACTTTATTTGTAGGCGCTTTAAAAGGGATTGCACCTATATTGGTCTTTTTCTTGGTGATGTCGGCCATCTCTCAACACAAGAGTGGTCATCAAACCAATATGAAATCCATTATTGTCCTTTATCTTTTAGGGACTTTTTTGGCCGCACTTGTGGCAGTTGCTGCAAGCTTTATGTTTCCAGTAACCTTAACACTTGCAGCGGGTGCTGAGAATGTGACGCCTCCTGGAGGTGTCGTAGAGGTACTCAAAGCGTTACTAATGAATGTTGTTGATAACCCGGTGAAGGCACTTTTTAATGCCAACTATATCGGTATATTGGCTTGGGCCCTGGTTCTTGGATTTGCTTTAAAAAATGTTCAAGATTCTACAAAAACGATGATTTCTAACTTTTCAGATGCATTAACTCAAATGGTCAGGTGGGTCATAAAATTTGCGCCCTTGGGAATTATGGGTCTTGTATTTGATTCCATTGCTACCAGCGGAATAGGGGTCCTACTCAGCTATGGACAATTACTTGCAGTTCTACTTGGATGTATGTTGTTTATGGCGCTTGTGGTCAATCCAATCATTGTGTACGTGAATATTCGTATAAACCCATTCCCACTTGTGTTTAAATGCTTAAAGGAAAGTGGTATTACAGCCTTCTTTACTCGTAGCTCAGCCGCAAATATCCCTGTAAATATGAGCTTGTGTGAGAATCTAGGTTTAGATAAGGATACGTATTCAGTCTCTATTCCATTAGGCGCGACCATTAATATGGCGGGCGCAGCTGTCACTATTACTGTTATGACGCTTGCAGCGGTTAATACGCTGGGTATCGAAGTTGATGTAGCTACAGCATTAATCCTCAGCTTATTGGCCGCTGTAAGTGCTTGTGGTGCTTCAGGAGTAGCGGGTGGTTCGCTATTGCTGATTCCTCTAGCGGCGGGCTTATTCGGAATCTCAAATGAGGTTGCTATGCAGGTTGTTGGTGTAGGTTTTATCGTCGGTGTTTTACAAGACTCTTTCGAAACCGCACTTAACTCATCTACCGACGCACTTTTCACAGCCACTGCAGAATTTGCTAAGCGGAGAAAAGAAGGAAAAGAGATCTTCATTAATAAATAGACACTTAATGACTATTTAGCTTGACTCGTATCTTCTCGCTAAAGACCTCGCAAGAAATTCTTGCGAGGTCTTTAGCTACCGGATTTATAATGTCTCTTATGACTTCATCATTCCCACCGCCAGGGTTCCTCTTTTTCCCATTGTCAAATTCTTTTGGTCTTGGGTCAGGGGCCGTCCTGCCTTAACTAAGGCCGTCAATACACCACATTGAGACGTATCACCGACCAGAACAAAGCCCTTTAGAAAGTCTCCCTGCCAAATTAGACTGCAATAAAGAGGCCTATCATCCAGCATTTTTAAGCCTTCTTCTTGCTTCCAATTTCCTAGGCCCGTTTTTTTCGGAATTTTTGTAATGCCAGCGGACATGGCGGAGAGACCAAAAAAATCTACAGAGTTTAAACTGAGGGATCCGGGATAGACTTCGTGTCCTCCACACATATTTGCCCCAGCAATTCTACCTTGGGTCGTTGCATTTGGCCAAGTAGCATTGACCGTGTACTGTTGACGAACTATGTCCCAAGTCTCAGCAATATCTCCGGCCGCATAAACATTGGGAACACTTGTGGCTAAGGAAGAATCTACCCGAATGCCTTGACCGATATTGAAACCGAGATCTCTTAAATTACCTATATTCGGACGAACTCCCTTACCAACAATGACGATATCAGCCTTAAGTTCTGTTTTGGGTGCAATTAGCACACTTTGAATATGGTTTGTTCCGGTGATTGCCGTCGCCCCGGTTTGTAATAGGAATTTCAGTCCGTTGGCTTCCAAGTGGCTTTGGATTAGGCTAGCCGATTTTGAATCCAGCATTTGAGATAGGAGTTGCCCCGAAGAAATCAAGACGGTGACTTCAAGCCCGCGTTTTCTTAAAGCATAAGCACTCTTCAGACTGACGAGACCCCCACCGATGGTGACGCCTTGTTGCGCGCCCTGCTCTAAGACTGCATTAATAGCAAGGGCATCCTGCATCGTGCGCAGCGTAAAGACTTCTGGAAGATCTGCACCGCGGATTGTTAGCTTCCTCGCTGAAGCCCCCATCGCCAGTAAGAGTTTATCATAGCTCCATTCTCGCCCGTCGGTACTAAGAACAAGTTGACGTTCAGGATCGATCCGGTGAATGTCTACGCCATAAACGACCGTTAGATTGAGTCGATCAGCAAAACCTTCTTCACGTAAGTACAGTCGAGAAGCGGGGATGTCCCCTGCTAAGAAATAGGTGGTTAAGCAACGCGAATAACTGGGTTCATTTTCTGCCGTTAGGACAATGATTTCTGTCTGGGTATCGTGCTTTCGGATTTCTTCAATGGCAAATAACCCTGCTGCACTATTCCCTATGACAATGTAGCTCATAATTTCTTCGCCCCTTAACTAGGAAGTCCGAGATTTTTGCGTTTTTCTCGGATATCCTTAATCAGTCCATGAGCAGCCTTCAAGGCGTCGGTCTCTATATAGAATTTGCCACCAATTACAGCACTCAGCCCCTGGGTCAGTAATTCTGCCACTGCTTTACTGCCGAGCACGGGCGGAACAACACCAAGGTGAGTGGTAAGTCCCATGGTCACAGCCCAAGTTCCAATACTAAGAGCTTTTTCATGTTGGGGTTCCGGAGCACTGGCAGCAACCGGCAATAAGGATGAATCAACCTTTAAGTATTTAGCTATTGCTGTAACTAAATCTCCGATCCTTGAATTATCCACACAGCTACCCATATGAAGTACTGGCGGAAGTGGGGCGTCGAGCCCTGCCGCCTGACCAATAGCGGTCAACACAGCTTTCAAACCCTCTCCAGCATACTTCTCAGTTCCTTCGGAATTCATAAGACCTGCCTTAGCCAGGGCATGTGCTGAACATCCAGTAGCCACGACAAGGACATTATTCTTAATGAGTTCTTTCACTAAGTCCACATGAATGAGATCATGGGTTACTTGGACATTGTTGCAGCCTACTGTTGCCACAACCCCCAAGATGTTACCATTCACTATATTATCAACGAGCGGTTTCAGAGGAGTGACAGGGTCCAACCTGGATAGAGCGTCAAGGATGGCCTCCACACTAAATCCTGCCATAATTTTGCGTTTGTAATTAGGGATTTGTACCTTCTTAGGATTCCGCTTGCAATAGGAGGAAATCGCTTTACGTACAATTTCTTGAGCGGCTTCGTCGGCGTTTTCTAATGCAAAGGGAATGTGGGTGGCGCCTGGAAGTTTCACAATTGGCATCGTTGTGATGATATCCGTATGATAACAAGCAGCGACTTGTGTTAAGGAAGGCATAATACATTGAACGTCCACGACCATCGCGTCAACAGCTCCGGTCACAATGGCTAGTTCTTGAGCTAGGAAGTTTGTCACAAGCGGGATTCCTCCACGCATTAAAACTTCATTGCCAGTACAACAAATTCCAGAGATTAAAATACCTTTGGCTCCCACAACACGCGCTTCTTCTTGAAGTTGTTCAGTCCAATAGACAATTTTCTCAGAAAGCAGGGGAACATGGCCATGGACAATCAGATTGACATGGTCTGCCTTGAGGACGCCTAAATTCGCTTCAGTCACTACGGGAGTGGGGGTTCCAAAAAGTATATCTTGCATATCTGTCGCCAACTTTAAGCCAGAATAACCGTCCACTAGCCCTTGTTTCGCCGTGGCTAGGACTAGATTTACGGGGTCAGCATCCATGCCCATAGTCGTCTGATGCATTGCTTCCCGAATTTCTCGGTCTGGATTACGAGGCAAAATTCCAAGGCTCGCCCAAACGGCAATTCTTTCTTTGGGAGCATTTGCCATCAACCACTTGATAGGGCTCTTTCCATGATTCGCTAGATCTGCATAAGCGACTTCGACAACTTCCAAGGCAAGTGCCGCTTTACTTTTGTCGGAGATCTCTAAACCTAACCCGTTCGCTACCTGATGCAATTTCGTTTCGTCCGTGATCGTGTAATTGATTTCTCCCTTCGCTGATAACTCCAAAGCTTCTACAACGTCATACGCATGATCAACATGGGCCGCCGCGCCCGCTGCCACTTGCCTGAGCAAATTGCGAGCTACGATAGTATCTGCATTGGCGCCGCAAATTCCTGCTTTCGGACCGTTGCCAAATGGATCAATTCGACAGGGACCTTGAATACAATGGCGACAACATACGCCTAAGCTTCCAAACCCGCACTGAGGTTGTTGCGCTTCATGACGATCCCAAACAGTTACGACGCCATCTAAGGCCGCTTTCGGTAACAATTCTAAGACGGCAGGATCAATGGATTTTTGAGATTTCATATTAAATGACCCCCTTCATTTGGTCTAAGAAGATTTGCCGTCCGCTTGCAGCAAATTCTTGAACTTCCACAAATTCCAAAGCTTTGGTCGGGCAGGCGACCACACAGGCCGGATTGTAATCTAATTCCTGACAACGATCGCACTTGGCCACTTTGTGAGTCGAAGAAACTTCCGCGATCACGCCAAATGGGCAGACCATTACACACATCATGCAACCAACGCATTTTAGTTCATCGACTTGAATAAGCCTCGTTGTGCAATCGAACTGCATAGCGCCACTCATACAAGCATCAACACAAGGCGCATCTAAACATTGCCGACATTGTAGTGGGAAATTACACCCTCCACTGGACTCGACAAAGACCCGCTTTTGGGGTGGTTTAGGTTCATTAATTGCTTCAAATAAAGTTTTGCTGGTCGAATGAGCCACTGCACACGCCAGCTCACAACTTTTACAGCCTAGGCAATGTTCGCTTCTGGTCAGAATCTGTTTCAACTTTATCCCTCCCTTTAACTTCCATCGCCATAATCTAAGTCCATTTGGGTATATGAAAAATCTACCGTTTGGCGATTGATTTAAGAATATCATGACTAAGAATGCACGTCACTACAATTAACTACTGAATTAAGTTCCCCATTGTATGAGGCTTTCGTAATGTGGTAAACTCAAGGTTGCCGAGAGTATCTGCCGGGTGCAAGAACGTGCGAATTATGAGAAGATAAACAGAGCTAAGAGGTGAAACATGTTAAATCTAGGCCAGATACTAGATGCGAAATACGAAGTTATTAAGGTTTTAGGACAAGGCGGTATGGGGATCGTGTACCTCTGCAAGAACAGTAGGTTAGGGAATTTTTGGGCAGTTAAGGAAGTCAATAGCAAGTGGAAAAACCAAATAGATTTTCTTGCTGAGCCTAATATGCTAAAAAATTTAAGCCACATAGGAATTGTACGTATTATTGATATATTTTACGAAGACGATAATTTATACATTGTAGAGGATTACATTGAAGGGAAGACCTTGAAGGAGCAGGTGAAGGCTAACGGTCCGTTGTCTTCAGAATTGGTGAAGGACATATCACTGCAGCTAGGCAGCATATTAGATTACCTTCACAGCTTTAATCCACCGATTGTATATAGGGACTTAAAGCCCTCTAACATAATGATAAAGCCTAACAACAAGGTGGTTTTGATTGACTTTGGAATAGCACGAATCTATAAGGAAAGCCAAGAAGGCGATACTATGATTTTAGGTTCTAAAGGTTACATAGCACCAGAACAGCTTTTGAATATACAATCCAATACTCAGACGGATATTTATTCTCTGGGTGCCACGATGTTTTTTATGCTTACAGGTAAATCCATGACATTACCCACGGAGATTATGGAGCAGAAAAATTACCCTGAGCAGGCAGCGACGAGTTTAGTTAAAGTGATTCAAAAGGCTTCAGCACTAGAGCCTATAAGTCGCTATGTTGATGTAAAACCGATGATGTCTGATCTAAATGCTATTTCTGATGATGTAGACAATACAGTGTTGAGGAACTCCCATGAAGCGGATGCCGAGGCCACCCAAAAAAGAGCTTTCGGAGCGGCAATAATACCGATCATAGCTGATGGAGAAGAAACAGTGTTTAGGAACTCACATGAAGCTGTTGCTGATGCGACCCGAATAAAAGCTATTGTGGCCGCTAAGACGCCTAAGAAGAGGACCAAATTAATTATCATAGCAGTGCTTGCATGTATCATCGCTTTGATCTTATTCAGCTGTTATAGGAAAGATAATACGCCTACTGCTACTCCTAAAACAACTGAGACAACTGTGCCGAAGGTACAACCTATTATTGAAGTTGTGGAAAAGGACACTATTATTAAAGGAATTTTAAATAGTAAAAATCCGGTCATACCAAATTCTGACTCTAGCAATGTAAAAGATAAACATAAGGGTAATAAGGATAAGCCGGAGGAAAAGATACAAATATTTGTTTTAGATCCTGCTGCAACTATTTCCAACTCAAACTTATCTATTCTATTAACTCACATTCAGGTTAATAAGAATGAGGTGATAGCTACTTTAAGCATTAAGAACACTGCTGATGCCGCTTTGAAATTAGATGTGAGTAAAACCTATTTGGTCGATGGTGAAAATGACTCTAATAGAGGCTATAATCCAGATTCAACGGGACTACTATCAATTCCTCAAAGTTCAAGTAAACAGGAAGTAAAACTATACTTTAATGATTTTGATTTTGATTTTGATGAAAGCCCTTATACCTTGAAAACAGTCTTGAGTTCAGTTATAAATAAAAATAAAGATATTAATTTGCACATAGATATAAAATAATTCTTAGCAATAAAACATGTAATTTACAGGAATAAATGAGGAGAAATTAAAATGAGTGAAAAACTAAAACAGCTTAGTAAATTAAAGTTTTTGGGCGAATATCAGCAACTGTTGTCGGTGTACTAGTTGTGTTTGCTATCTTCTATGCGGTGTCTAATAGGGACTACACAGGAGCAGCTGCTGGGGAAGCTATACAAAGAGCAATAGCGGTGGGCGAAGGAGGAGTAACAGCCGCTCAGGATGGTATCTACACAGAGATGCACAAGATGATCAACACTAAGATCGTAGCAGAAGATGGAGAGGTATGGGGAGAAATACTAATAACTATAGAGAAGTGTTACAAGGTCATTAAAGACGTCAACGAGACTGATTACGTTGACAAAGACATCTTGTTGCAGTACCTCGCAAATTGGAAAGCAGGAGACTTTACCCATGCAGTTGCCGAACATAATTATCTGTGGGGTGCCCTTGATGGGACAGTTGGTAGAGCAAAAAGTCTCAGAACTTAAGAAGTTGTTCTACTATTCCCCTCCTAGTAAGGGGTATCTTTGTGCTACTGATTGTTATTAGCCAGACAAAATTTGTGTACTCTACAGAGAATATAATCATTCGTTTGGTCATTTGACCGTTATTTCACTTTATGGAAGGAAGGATAGAAAAGATGTGGAACGTCTAGAAGATAGCTACATACCTCGAACTAGAACTGGGAAATGATAATATACTAAAGTTACGGCACTTATATAATCCGATAATATTTGATGACGGTGAGGTGTGAAATGGCTTTAGAGAAATCTAGTTTAGATCATAATATATGGTTAAAATTGTTGCTGAAAATGCCTTCCTTGTTTTTCGGCTTCTTTTTATTTGCTGTGGCAATACTGTTAGCACTTTATTCAAAGCTTGGAATGAGTCCGTGGGATGTTTTTCATATGGGTATTGTTAATCATTCCATGCTTTCATTAGGACAAACGTCACAGATTGTAGGGCTTGTTTTAATAGCAATATCAATGTTTCTTGGAGTAATTCCTGGAATTGGAAGTATGCTTAATATGATTTTCATTGGTTTTTTCATTGATCTAATTAATGGTATCGGAATAATAAATACACCAGGGAGCATGCTAGGGAAAATACTAATGCTGTTAACAGCTATCCTAATTATGGGGATCGCTTCATTTTTTTACTTACAAGTTGAACTTGGCGCTGGCCCAAGAGATGGATTAATGGAAGGTCTTGTCATTAAAACGAATAAACCAGTTTGGCTGATCAGAGGATCTCTAGAAATAACAGCCTTGATAATAGGGTTCTTTTTGGGAGGCCCAGTAGGAATTGGAACACTTCTATTGGCAGTAGCAATTGGACCTTCCGTACAATTCGCATTTACAATAGGAAAATATGATTCTATAAAAGCTCAACATATGAATTTTATTGATCTATATGCACACATCAAGGGCACAAATGAAATTGGAGGAAGGCCATGAATTTTATAGGTAATATTATTTGGTTATTATTAGGTGGTATCATTGCGTGTATTGTTTGGCTTATTGCAGGTCTGATTTTATGCATAACGGTAATTGGTTTACCCTTTGGAATTCAATGTTTTAAGATTGCGGGATTTGTCTTGTGGCCATTTGGAAAAGAAATAGAACTTGGTAATTTTGGAGCTGGAGGGTTGCTCTTGAATATTATCTGGCTCATCTTTTTTGGTTGGGAGCTAGCCATCGCTCATTTAGTAATAGGCGCATTTTTTTGTGTAACAATTATAGGCATACCCTTTGGAATTCAGCACTTTAAATTTGCTCAACTTGGACTCATGCCATTTGGGGCTATCATAAACTAACTTACGTCACCCTATTGATAGAATTATTTTCGCAAGTATTAAGTTCATTTGCACAATGAATGAACAGCAAAGCCCTGCACTTCTTAAAGAGTAGTGCAGGGCTTTCTTAACCGCAAAAGAACCCAGAAATTCTTTTGTGAGCTCCAATTTATTACAAGATTTCATGGTTAAACACTACCATCCAATCATGACTGCCTTTTTAGCATTACCTCAAATACAAGAATGTAGATGCTATGATTAAATATTCATGTATTATTATTTTCGTTATTCATAGCAGGAACATTTGAGAAGTTTATTGAATCCTAAACGAATACAAATAATGAACAGGACTATTTGTGTTTTTAAGTATTTGAAAAATTCGATCTGGTGGTGGATTAGTTGAAGCAAAAAGTCGTATTGATTCATGGATATAACAAAAGTTCAAAAGATATGGGTGAGTTGAAAAAAAATTTAGAAAATTTATCCTATGAATGTGTTTCTATTGATTTGCCATTAACTTTCAAGAGCTTTGAAGAGAATTCATTAATCTTTGAGGATAAGGTAAAGGAATTAGTTTCAAATCTTAATGTGAATGAGACACTCAATTTTGTAGGTCACAGCACAGGGGGGTTAATTCTAAGGAGATTTATTGCTGACGGGAAGTTATCACATAGAGTTGGAAAGTGTGTATTAATTGCTACCCCAAATAACGGAAGTGAATTGGCTGATATTGTTGGCAAAAAAGCAGCGATATTCTTGAAAATATTCAAAATTCTTGCTTCTCTACAAAGTGAGAAGGTAAAACAACTTAATCTAGATAATTCGTATAATATTGAAATAGCCGCAATTGCGGGTAATAAAAGCGATTTATTATTAAGTAGATTTATATCTGATGAAAATGATGGTATGGTTGGTACTAAATCAGTTTGGTACGAAGGATTAAGAGATTTTATCATACTACCCTATGGACATAAGACTATACATTATCAGAAGGAAACATCGGTTTTAATCCAATCGTTCTTCGAGTATGGCAGGTTTGCTTAAAGGGGATAGACACCCATATAAACAGTTTGAGTTCTATCTTTAACGGCGATTGTCAACCACCTCCGTTTCCCAACCTGCAACTAACTCTAAAACTCTAGCGGATCCTGCTGTTGCCCGAGGCCAGAGTATTTATGATGACCAATGCAAAGTTTGCCATGGGGTAAATGGCTTAGGTGAAAGTAAACTTTAGGAGTAATCGTTATGATAAGAAAAGCGACTTTAGAAGATTTAGAAGATATTATGGAAATTATAAAGCAAACTATTGTTGAAATGAATGCGTACGACAACTATCAATGGGATGAAAATTACCCTCAGGAAGAAGATTTCATTCGTGATATTCAAAAAGAAGAATTATTTGTGATAGAAAGAAAACGGAAAATAGCTGGCTTTGTATGTATTAATAAAGTAGAGCCCGTTGAATACAATGGATTAAACTGGACAGTAGATGAAGCAGCTGTGGTTCTTCACAGAATGTCAGTTTATACCGCTTACAGAAGAAGTGGAATTGGTATGGAATTAATGAGATTTGCGGATGAGGTAGCTTTAAAAAATAATCTAAAATATATAAAAACCGATACTTATTCTATAAATAAAAACATGAACGCACTGTTTGTAAAATGCGGATATAACCTTGTTGGTGAAATTAGGTTTCTGGGAAAAGAAAAAACATTCTACTGTTATGAAAAAGTGATCAATTAATTGAATGCCCCACAATCTTTATGTAACCAAGAAATATTAGGTTACCACCTGTCATAAACTATAATGGCTTTTTTCATAATGAAGAAGCTAAAATATCTCTGGCATTGAAACACGGATGTAGGAAGAACGTTCTTCCTACGCTCCATAGGGACCAAAGCCCCCCAAAATTAATTTGGGGGGGCTTTGGTTTATCAAGATGTATTACTGTACCTTTTATCAACGCATATCAAGAGGGTTGGATTACCGATGTGTCATTCACTTTTGTTACAATCGATTGATTGCGTGTTAAAGCACTATTTCTCAAAAGTTGTTTGTAAGTTGTAAGATAAGTTATTTATATATATCCTTAATACTATTATACCAATAAATTCCTTTGTGTAACAGTTTGTCTAGTAGGCGATTTACCATTCCAGATGTGGTATTATAAACTTAATTAAAAATATAATAGGGAATAAATGAGGAGGAATTTATATGCCTGGAACAAAAAAAGTTAAAGTATTAATGGTTCCCGTTTCTGAATACCCTGTAGTATATAATACCGACACCTTAAAAGATGCAATAAAGGTTCTTCAGAACTATATTGGTGAGAATAAACAGCATCGTTCGATGATTGTGTTAAAAAAAGAAGGAACGGAAGAAAAAATAGCAGGTATTTTAACCGTACGGGATATACTTAATGCTATCAAAGTAAAAACACTGAGTTATGAAGGTGCGGAGGCTTTTACAATGTCTTGGAGCAGATTTTATCATAAAAGCTCTTTATGTATTAGCTGCACTACTAAGGTTGGAGATGCAATACGCCCACTAGTCACTGATTTTGTTCAATCTGAACAAAACGTATCTGATGCAATTGGTATAATGATGACTAAGAAGATTAATATTTTACCAGTATTTGAAGGGAAAGAACTGATCGGGATTATTCGGGCTATCGATGTATTGGATTATGTTGGTGAGTTATTATAATTAGCAGAGTTATAATAGTACTAGATCGTTAAGAAGAGCGAAACAAATTGTTTCGCTCTTCTTAACGATCTAAGTTAAAATTATATTGTTAAAGACTACTACTTCAAAATAAAGTAGTAGTCTTTAACAATATAAGAGAAGTTTTAGAAGAATACGCCTAAGGTGATAAGAAACAAAATTGCTATTGCGAGTTGAAACAATGCTGGTTTATCATTGGGACTGACTACATGATCACTTGTTTAAGAAATTTTCATACCGTTTTAACCATATCTAAGAATTTTGTGGCTCATATGGATAAATATTACTAAAATAGACATAATGAACAGTAGTAATGCGTCAGAGCGATTTAGGTTCCGCAGGATAGCGGTAGACAGCACAGGGAAGGATGCCGATAAAGTGAAAATTGGGTTTCCACGTGCGTTATTTTATTACGATTATTTCCCATTCTGGGCTGGATTTTTTCATCAATTAGGCATTGAGGTGGTGACCTCTCCACCTACAAATCGCAAAATTATGGAACAGGGTTTGAAAAAAGCAAGTGATGAAACGTGTTTGCCACTTAAACTTTTAGCAGGACATATACAATCCCTAGAAAACGTAAATGCGATTTTTCTTCCCCGCATGGTTAGTTTTGCGGCGAACACGTACAGTTGTCCAAAATTCTTAGGAATTCCGGAAAGCCTTTTCCCCGCTGTCCCTTCTGGAATGCCAATCTTAACCGTCACGCTAAATTGGCGTAAGGGACAACGTCAGGTACTGAGAGATCTTCAGGTTTTCGGGCTTCAGCTGGGTAAGGGCAAGCCCGAAATAAAGAAAGCGTTTAACTTAGCACAAGAGTGGCAAAAACAATACCAAGACTCAAAGGGTCAGGGATGGAATTTCGAGGAGAACATCCGTATGATTGCTTCAATGTGTTCGGCAAATACTCAAAAAGTTACTTTATCTACTCAGGGAACGTGGAAAAACCGGCTGCTTGCCAAGATGCCCCGAAAGGCTCTATTTCCGACAATCCCGTTGATTCCTATTGTGACTCATGATACGAATCGAATGAGAATAGCGTTAGTCGGGCATTCTTATCTAATTTATGAAGGTTATGCAAACCTAAACCTTCTCGGTAAGCTCCGCGAGAAGGCAGAGGTGGAGTTGGTCCAACACGTTAAGCAAGACGAGGTCGATATTCATTTGTTAGGGTTGCATAAAAAATTATTTTGGACGCACGCTAAGGAGATATATGGGGCAGGGAATAAGTTTGTCACGGATCCGAAAATTGATGGGGTCATCTATTTGTCATGTTTTGGATGCGGAACTGATGCCATGGTTCAAGATCTATTAGCGCGTTTTGCTCGGGAACAGCACAAACCCTATATGACAATAACTCTTGATGAACACAGCGGAGAGGCGGGACTTGTCACTCGCCTAGAAGCCTTTTTAGATATGGTTGAAAGAAGGAAAGTACATGAAGGTTACGTTTCCACACATGGGGAACGCCTGGATCGTGATTCAAACGCTCTTTGAGACCCTCAATGTTGAAGTGGTGGTCCCACCTATGAATAGTAAACGAACCTTGGAGTTAGGTACAAGGCTGTCACCCGAATCGGCTTGTCTTCCCATGAAATTAAATCTGGGTAATTATATTGAAGCCGCTGATCAGGGCGCGGACACGATTGTGATTACGGGAGGGATCGGTCCCTGTCGTTTTGGCTATTATGGCGAAATCGAACGGCAAATTCTTCGTGATGCAGGATATGTGTATGATCTGGTGACGCTTGAGCCACCTGATGGAAGTTTGCTTGGGCTTGCCCAAAGAATTCGATATTTAGCCGGATCAAAGAATTCTTGGGCAAAGATTCTCAAGGCCTTACGATTCTCCTATCTTAAAAGTGTTGCGTTAGACAGAGTTGAAGATTTGATTCATGCAGCCAGACCAAGGCTTCCGGACTCCAGGGGAACGGAGAAATTGTATGAGGATGCCAAACTACGCTTAGCGCAGACTATGACTGAATATGGAGTTAACGATACAGTTCGATGGGTACAAGAAAGTATTCGTGAACGACAAGAGGCACTAAGTCCTTCTGAACTGCTTTGCAATCCTCTGCGCATTGGGATTATTGGGGAAATATATACGATTCTAGATACCTATAGCTCAGTGGGTATTGAGGTAGAATTGGGGCGTTTAGGTGTGGAGGTAGATCGTTCAATTTATCTATCGGGGTGGGTTGGCAACCATGTATTTCAAGGAATGGCCCCAGGATACAGGTCAATTAAATCCTACCCAGCTCATGCAAAACCCTATTTACCACATTTTGTAGGGGGACATGGTCAGGAAACAGTGGGAGCTGCCGTGAAATTTGCGAAGGAAGGCTTTGATGGAATCATTCAAGTTTACCCTTTATCTTGCATGCCTGAGATTGTGGCAGCCAGTATTTTGCCGAAAGTACAAGAGGCATACAAAGTGCCTATTATGACACTGATTGTCGATGAACATACGGGACATGCAGGAATGCAAACGCGCCTAGAGGCTTTTGTAGATTTGCTGCAAAGGGCAAACTTTGAACCAGGAATTGAACAAAGAAGAGGGGAAGTGCTTAGCGTTGGGGAAAGATAAGTGCTTTCTAGGGGTAGACGTTGGGTCAGTCAGTACAAATATAGTGTTGCTGGGATCAGATAATACTTTAAAAGAGGCTCTATACCTTAGAACGCAAGGTCGGCCCATGCAAACAATTCAAGAAGGAATTAAATTACTGAGGTCTAAGACGGGAGACTCAGCTGAAATAATTGGGGTGGGAACTACGGGAAGCGCTCGTCAGCTTGCGGCGACATTATTAGGCGCAGATGTCGTGAAAAATGAGATTACAGCGCATGCAGTGGCAGCTTCTCGCGTCAATCCTAAGGTACAAACAATTCTCGAAATTGGAGGGCAAGACTCGAAAATAATTATTCTTAGGGATGGCGTTGTTTCTGATTTCGCTATGAATACTGTCTGTGCAGCCGGAACAGGTTCGTTTCTAGACCAGCAAGCCGCGAGGTTGGGCATACCCATTGAAGAATTCGGTCCGTTGGCCTTACAGGCAATACATCCAGTGCAGATTGCAGGGCGCTGTTCTGTCTTCGCCGAATCAGATATGATCCACAAACAGCAGTTAGGGCATTCTCTCTCAGATATTTTGGCAGGTCTATGTCAGGCAATGGTGAGAAATTATCTAAATAACGTGGGTAAAAACAAAGATATACGAGGGCCAATTTTCTTCCAAGGAGGGGTAGCCGCAAATCCCGGAATACGTAAAGCATTTGAAGAAGAGTTAGGGCAACCGATCATTGTGCCACAACATTTTGGCGTGATGGGTGCCTTAGGGGCGGCGTACTTAGCCCAGGAAAAACTTGGTAGGCAAGTTGCCGTGGAAACAAAGTTTCGTGGCTTACACCTAGGTGAGGCTCAATTCCAGGCAAAGAGTTTTGAATGTTCCGGGTGTGCTAACCGGTGTGAGGTTGTAGAAATCATGCAGGATGGGATAAGTTTGGCGATGTGGGGAGATCGGTGTGGAAAGTGGTCGATCCCTATTACTCCCCGTGTTGGCAAAGATATTGCTGAATATAAAGATGAACTACGGGGGGCTTAGCAATAATAATTCATTAAGGTGCTGTCTCTTCATAGCAATTAGATGCTATGAAGGGACGGCGCCTTTCTTTGCGGAATTAAATAGACAATTTAGCAACCTCTTCCGCACTGAAAGAGGTTGCTAATAGAATGATGCAATTATGAGATGCTTAACGGAGATAGTTGCAAGTATATTCGAATCACTATGAGTGATCCTGTAGTATTACCGTACAAGGCGTTGTATAATATAATAATTAAATAGATTATAGAGGAGTTAAAATGTCCTTGGAGATTGAAGATAAAGAAAAGATGATCAAAACCTGTCAAGCTATATTGGAAACTTGTGAAAAACCTTTTGTCTGGGCAGAAGATCCCGATCAAGAATACAACCCTGGTAAGCCTTTTAATCTTTTTCTACCGCATCAACAGATAGATCACGAGTTACATAAGCTGTTTGAAACATTTTCTAACTCTGAATATTTGTACGATCAGATTAATGCAACTTGTACGCTTGATGAGGCCTGGGTAGAGCTTGGGACCTACGCCATGGATAGAAATATTGGTCTTTGTTTCAGTAAATATACCTTAAAACCAGAATATGCTGAGCAAGTCAAAACCTATTTTAATCAACGTCTCATTGAATTGAAGTAACGGAATAGAGAAATAGGTTCATCATTAATTTCCGTGGCTATGTACCCTAACACGTAAAGAATTTCTCATCGTTATTTTTAGAAACCTTCCCTGGGAGTATGAATAGGAGGAGTTTTTGCTTATAGTTTTCTATCCCCTATACTGAAGTTTAGGGGTCTTTTTTGGTCACTGATAATTCTTTATCATAAAGGCTAATAAAGGGCAATCAAGGTGCCTTTACGCCTACTATAGGAAAAACAATAGAAGTTAAGTTGAAATATTATAGGGGGACATTATGGTAGGAAATATTTATAAAAAAGTATATAATCCCAATTCTATCGCGATAAAATTCAAGGCAGGTAATGTCACCTACGAACAGCTGGATAATACAGTAAATCAATATTCAAGTCTATTATTAAGGTTGGGAGTGAAAGCAGGGGAACGAGTACTTCTGAGTTGCCCTAATTCACCTGAATTTATCTATTCCTATTTGAGTGTCGTGAAAAATGCAGGCATTATCGTACCAGTTAATCTACAGCTTACTATGGAAGAAATTGCATATTTCATTAAGGATTCTCAAGTGAATTTCATGGTGATCCATCCTGCAATTATGCAAAAAATGAAACATACTAAAGAATCTATCCAAGCGCTCTTGGGCATCAAAGTCATTGTTCTAGATGAGGCCTTTGAGAGGACTATTTCTGAAGTTACTCCTGCAGTATTTGAGGAATTTTCCGATGAGAATGCAGTATCAACCTTTTTATATACCTCTGGAACTACAGGAAAACAGAAGGCTGCAATGCTTACCCATAAAAATCTTGTGATTAATGCTGAACAGTGCCGGCTGGCATTTCATGGAACAGCCACTGACAACTATATGTGCGTACTTCCAATGTTCCATGTTTTTGCATTTACAACCTGTGTTCTAAACGCGTTAGCGAGCGGTGCAACAGTGACAATACTGGAAAAATTTCATCCAAAAGAAGTCATTGAGTCTTTGCTAAATGATGGTATTACTGTTTTTATGGGAGTTCCAACCATGTATATATTATTGCTGGAGGCGTGCAAGAGTAATGTTACTTTCTCTAAGCTTCGCTTAGCGGTTTCCGGGGGAGCACCGCTTCCTGTTGAAGTACTTAGACAGGCTAAGGATATTCTGAAGCTTCCTGTCGTGGAAGGATACGGTTTGACCGAAGCCTCCCCTGTAGTAAGCTTTAATCCTTTGAAGGGGATAAAGAAAGAGGGCTCTATAGGTCTGCCTGTTGCTTTTGTTGAATGCAAGATTGTTGATGAAAACGATCTTGAGATGGCTGTTGGGGATATTGGTGAACTTGTAGTACAGGGCGAAAATGTGATGTCAGGATACTTCAACCAGTTTGAAGAAACAAAAGAGACTCTAAAGCATGGGTGGCTGCATACCGGAGACCTAGCGAAGAAAGATGAAGACGGATATATTTTTATAGTAGACAGAAAAAAAGATATGGTCATAGCTGGAGGCTTGAATGTATATCCACGGGAAGTTGAGGAAGTGATATATCAGTATTCGAAGGTGAAAGAGACTGCAGTTGTCGGAATTGACGACAAATTAAGAGGCGAGTATGTGAAGGCATTCATTGTACTCAAAGACGGTGAAGAATGTACTTCAAAGGAAATATTAAGGTATCTGAAAGAACATATTGCAGGTTATAAGTTACCTCGTGACATTGAATTCATTTCTGATCTCCCCAAAAATAGTAGCGGCAAAATACTGAAAAGAATGCTTAAAATACAGGCTGACAGTAAAATAAAAACACTCAAAGATCAGTCGGTGGTGACTTCGTAGATATTATAATATGTCGATTGATTTAACAAATCACAAACACCTGGAACAACAGTGAAGACGAGCTAGCGCAAGCCAACTCGTCTTCACTTCGTTTTTCTGCAACAGAAGCTTTTTATAAATTTAAAATTCTTGAACTAAATATTAATTAATTCAACGCATCAGACGGCAGGTCTTTTATCCAGTCTGGTTGTGAGGATAACACCTTAAAGCCGAATTTCATTAACTGGACGTCATCGACCCTGATACGGTCTAATATCTCCTCAGTTAAATTAATTTTTTCGTACAGGTAAGGGTTATTCATTAAGAAAATTCTAAATTTGTCTAGATCATAGCAGGCCATAAAAAACAGTTTGATAATTTTTTCATTAGTTTCAAGGTCGCTGGTAAGTTTTAAGTGTTCAGGTATCTCTTTAAACCCCTGTTCCATTTCTTCGTAGATCTCTAAACCCTGGTCAAGAATCCATTCCTTGATGGTTTGTGCCTTTATCTCAGTTAGCCCGTGGCAGCGGGTACTGTCAAAACAAAAAGAGTATTTCCCCTCGCCTAGCATGTCAACTGGTGCAATACGGCAGGACCAAGACCGCTCCTGGTAAACCCCGCATCCCTTTGTTGTGATGAAGGGACAGTTCAGATTATCCTCCTCGGACATCTTGATTTGCACTAGGGGAAAGCCAGGCTGTTGCACAGGTACGGTAAGGGTATATTTCTCCAAAAATTCTCCTGAAGAGATTCTCAGGAAATTTTTCATGCGCAGGACATCGTAAGGAGTCAGATAAATATTGATATCCCGGCAGCATTTTTTAAAGCAATCCAGCCCATCATGGCAATGAAATTTAAATTCACTGTCTTCATTTAGGACTAAAGCTCGGTGATCCATAAATTTGCCCCCTTTAAAATACCTTATTATTATAAGTCATCTCCCCGGGATAAGATAGTGCAAGTAGTCTTCAGCGAGATTGCGGGCTTTGTTGGTGATGTTTTGGAGCAACAAAAAAATATGGTGCAAGTAGTGAGACGACCTAATGGACAAAATATCGATCGTAAATTCAGCTAGGCATTAATATTTGTTATGTTATTGGCATTGACTAAGGATTCTAACGCAGATATAGTAAATTCAACAGATCCCACCGCGCCTCTTAGCAATGCGTTCCAAGGTGGGCCTTTTTGTATTGAAGCAAATCAAGATGATTATTTATAAAGTGAGGTAGAGATGTGTCTGATTATATACTGACGTACTCCAAAATCAAATTTTATCCGCTAGAGCCAATAAAAACTGACATTACAATAGAGGATATCGCTCATTCATTGTCGCTGATGACTAGAGCCAACGGGCATTTCAAACACTTTTATTCGGTAGCACAGCACTCAATCCATTGCTATCAGGAGGCCATAAGCAGAGGGTATTCTGAAAGGGTTCAACTTGGTTGCCTTTTGCATGATGCTAGCGAAAGCTATATATCCGATTTGACAAGGCCGGTCAAGCGTAACCTTCCTGAGTATTTTGCTATCGAAGAAAAGCTTCAAAAGGTAATCTATGATTGCTTTGAGCTTAGTGATTTATCGGAGGGGGAACTAATGCAGATAAATGATGTTGACGACACATTACTTCACTATGAATTTGAAGCATTAATGGAGATACAGATGTTTGATCCTCCGCCAAACAAGGCCATGGAACATGACTTCTCTCAAAGAGATTTTGCCAGTGTAGAGAAAGAATTCATAGTTGCTTTTAAGGACTTTCAAGGATCAAGTTTGCAAGTTAATTAAACAGTTAGGGTATCATAGTAAGGGAGGGCTTTATTTGAAACTAGATGCAATATTAGGTGGAGTCATAGGAGTTGTTATAGGTGATGCTTTAGGATTGCCGGTCCAGTTTATGACGAAAACAGAAATACGGGAAAACCCAGTCACGGATATGAGAGGAGGAGGTGCGTTTGATCTTGACCCAGGTGCGTGGTCCGATGATAGTTCTCTAACGTTATGTCTGGCTGAAAGTTTATCCGAGGTAGGTTACAATCCTGCGGATATTGCTCGGAGATTTGTGAAATGGTATCGTGATGGCTATATGACTCCGCTGGGTAAGTCTTTTGATATAGGCGGTACTACAGAAATAGCTATGAAGAGATTAATTCATGATGTTGCACCATTTAAAGCGGGACCAAATAATGCTGAGAGTAATGGAAATGGAAGCCTGATGCGAATTCTCCCAGCAACTATTTTCTTTGCCAATGAATCCGATTACGCAATGATTCAAAGAATTTGTGAAGTTTCCAAAATAACTCACGGACATCCGCGTAGTCAATTAGCGTGTAGTTTATATTCTCTGTTCGTTAAGGAATTGCTAAAAGGCAGTAGTCCTCAAAAAGCCTATGACACTATGAGACTGAAATCTCAAACTGTGTTTTTTGTAGACGCAAAAGTAGGTAAGCAGTTAAGTCATTTTAAGCGAACTATTAGCGGCGAGCTCCCCAATTTTCCTGAGAGCGAAATAAAATCTGGGGGTTATGTGGTTGAATCCTTGGAAGCAGCTCTCTGGTGCTTTCTCACAACATCGTCGTTTGAGCACGCGGTACTCAAAGCTGTTAACTTAGGTTGGGATACCGATACGGTAGGCGCAATTACGGGTAGTATTGCAGGCGTTTATTATGGATTCTCTAAAATTCCCGATCATTGGGTAAAGAAACTAATGGACTATGAAAAAATATTGAGTATTACGAATCAATTTGCAGAACGGGTATTACAAAAGGATTAATTGCTCCCATGCTATGGCCCACGGCATACCAAACCTAAGTTTGGGATTTGCGCAAATAGAAAAAGGTTAGAATAGTTTAATCGTCGGATATGAGCTCTCCAACTTAAATGATGGAGAGCTTTTTGCTACTATTTTCCGAATGTATTTTCGATCGACACAAAACGGCATCTTTTTGGCAATTATTGAAATACTATTTATGTAATAAAAAATGAGAGGAGGTTGTTACTGAATGAGTAAGGGTAAAGAGGGCATTAAAGATCTAAAATTAATCGGTGCCGCCATGGGGAATATGGAGGTAGCAAGTGAAGTAGGACCGTTAAATGATAAAGTTTCCCATCAAGAGCAGGCTGTTCATAGTTTAACTAGCCAAGGTCGACAGCTTTCCCAGAATCAATCCCACCAAAAAGAGCCGACGAAAAGTCAGGAACTATTGGAACATCTAGCTCAACTAGCAAAAGAACAGGTTATTAAAGTCAAAAATATATTTAACTAAGACTACATTTTGTATATAAAGAGGGAGGCTTTTCAGACTTACTAAAGGGATAGAAGTTTAAGAAGGAAAATACGAGATTATAGGTTGACTTGATAAAGATATGAAACCAAGCCTTGTGACACAAGGCTTGGTTTCATATCTTTATCGCTAGAATTCGGGAAGCATCCTTAATTTGCAGGTTCAATAATTCGAACAAATTCACATAAGTCTGTGACACAGACTATATGGAGTCTTTTGAGTGGGTAATCATTCTCATGTGACAAGCATAGATTATTTACAAGATATTAACTGGAGGTGGATAATAATTGAAGACTTATTTTAATAACGAACATCAAACTAAGAAATGGGTTAATCAAATCATTGAAAGAATCTTCTCGGTCTGTATATTAACGGAGGCTGATTCAGATGAAGAGTTTGAAAAGGGTTGTCGACTCGTTATGAAACTTACATTGTTTTTACAGGATATCCCAAACAGCCAATCGGAATATATTTTGGATCGGATTAAACAACTCGTTGAAGAACAGCTTCCTGACGCTCGTGTTATTAATAACTTTCCTTCATTCCAAGATATTATGGTCAGAATGTTAAGCGAGGGAATAATAAAAGCCAAGGATACCCATCTTAAAGATGCTTTCAATAGCATTACAGCAACTCTAAATACTAAAAAAATTGACATGGAATCTCAAGATAACAATATCTCCAACCCTATGGATGTATCTTGTATAGAGTACGATACTAATTCTGTACACCCTGACCTTGCCACTTTTTATATACCTTACTTAGTAATACAGCATACGAAAGAACAAAAACAGGAAAAAGAAGATGCGAAGGCGCTTGCAGAGGCTCTAGCGCAAACGGAAACACGGGCTAAGGAGGATGCCCAAGTACTTGCTGATGTTCTAACTCAAGCGGATACACGCGCAAAAGAAGATGCCAAATCGCTAACAGAGGCTCAAGAGGAAGCGGAAAGAAAAGCCAGAGTAGATTCCCAGTCGTTAGCTGACGTTCTATCGCAAGCAGAAATACGGGCTAAGGAAGATGCGGAGGTACTGGCAAAGGCGCTAGCACAAGCGGAAACACAGGCAAAAGCAGCTGCCAATGTATTCGGGGAGGCGCTAGCGCAAGCAGAAATACGGTCAATAGAAGATGGCAAGGCGCTAACAGAGGCTCAAGAGGAAGCGGAAAGAAAAGCCATAGTGGATTCTCAGTCGTTAGCTGACGTTCTGGCGCAAGCGGAAACACGGGCAAAAGAAGATGCCAAGGCGCTAACAGAGGCTCAAGAGAAAGCCAAAAGACAAGCCATAATAGATTATCAGTCGTTAACTGACGTTCTGGCGCAAGCGGAAACACAGGCAAAAGCAGCTGCCAATATGCTCGGGGAGGCTCTAGCGCAAGCAGAAATACGGTCAATAGAAGATGCCAAGGCGCTAACAGAGGCTCAAGAGCAAGCAGAAAGAGAAGCTAGAGTAGATTCTCAGGCGTTAGCTGACGTTCTAGCACAAGCGGAAACAAGGGCTAAGGAAGATGCCGAGGTACTGGCAGAGGCACTAACGCAAGCAGAAATACGAGAGATAGCAGATGCAAAGGCGCTAACAGAGGTTCAAGCGCAAGCAGAAATACGGGAAATAGCAGGTGGCAAGGCGCTAACAGAGGCTCAAGAGCAAGCAGAAAGACAAGGCAAAGCGGATTCCCAGTCGTTAGCTGACGTTCTGGCGCAAGTGGAAAAACAGGCAAAAGAAGATGCCAATGTGCTCGCGGAGGCGCTAACGCAAGCAGAAACACGGTCAATAGCAAATGCCAAGGCGCTAACAGAGGCTCAAGAGCAAGCAGAAAGACAAGGCAAAGTGGATGCCCAGTCGTTAGCTGACGTTCTGGCGCAAGCGGAAACACGGGCAAAAGAAGATGCCAAGGCGCTAACAGAGGCTCAAGAGAAAGCCAAAAGACAAGCCAGAGTAGATTCTCAGTCGTTAGCTAACGTTCTATCGCAAGGGGAAACACGGGCTAAGGAAGATGCGGAGGTACTGGCAGAGGCGCTAGCGCAAGCAGAAACAAGGGTTAAGAAAGATGCCAATGTGCTCGGGGAGGCGCTAGCGCAAGCAGAAATACGGTCAATAGAAGATGGCAAGGCGCTAACAGAGGCTCAAGAGGAAGCGGAAAGACAAGCCAAAGTAGATTCTCAGTTGTTAGCTAACGTTGTAGCGCAAGGGGAAACACGGGCTAAGGAAGATGCGGAGGTACTGGCAGAGGCGCTAGCGCAAGCAGAAACAAGGGTTAAGAAAGATGCTCAGGTATTGGCAGAGGCTCAAGAGGAAGCGGAAAGACAAGCCAAAGTAGATTCTGAGGCATTAGCTAACGTTCTATCGCAAGGGGAAACACGGGCTAAGGAAGATGCTCAGGTATTGGCAGAGGCCCTAGCGCAAGCGGAAGCACAAGCAAACGCAGGTGCCCAGGTACTAGCTCAGGCGCTTGCTCAAGCGGAAACGCAAGTTAAAGAAGATGCTCAGGTACTGGCAGATGCCCTAGTGCAAGGGGAAACACAGGCTAAAGCAGATGTAGATGCTCAGGTACTCGCTGAGGCTCTTGAACAAGCCGAAACCCAAGCTAAAGCAGATGCTCAGGCATCCATTTACTCTAAAACTGAGGGGTATAACACTTCGCAAGTTCCTTTGCATGCTAAACTGCTTAGACAGGTTCTTGACAAAATATTTCCGAAAGGGACTGTATATTGGAACAAAATCTTAATGGGTGAGACATTTCTGGCGCAAATCAATGATATCTTGATTTGCCTTGATGATCAGGAGCGGCCGTGTAATCTGAAAAAGCTTAATAAGGATGGCTGGAAGGTCTTAATTTGCAGTAAAGAAGATCTAATGTTTCCTCGTAGATTGAGAAGAGAGATTAGACAAATTCAGCGTTCAGGGAAGATGTAGGTCACTGTATAACAATGGTGGCTTAAAATCCAAAAGCACTCACGGGGGTGATTTTGGATTTTTTTACAATTAAATTCAACCGTTAGACTTTAGAAACTGGCTTGCTGTTGTTTATCCAAGTATTTTTATAGTAGTCAATAAAGTACTCCTTGAGGTAGGGGATCCAACTTCAAAACCTCAACTGTAACTATCAATGAGAAGGTACTAAGATTGACAGTGTCGAATATTATGATAATCTGGAGCAAGGTTGAAGTTGTTCAATAAAAAGCTTGATATTGTTGGTAATAAAGCGAAAAGAGGGAGAAAATAATGAAGAAAACGGCGCGCTATTATTTCGCCTATGGTTCCAATATGGACTTGGGCCAAATGAAGCGTAGATGTTCGAATCCAAAGGTACTTGGTGTTGCTCGTCTACCTGGTTACAGGGTTGAATTTTACGGGTATTCTTCCCTTTGGGATGGAGCACAGGAAACCGTCATTCCTGATCTTCAATCTGAAGTTTGGGGGGTGTTATACGAATTGCAGGCTTATGATTGTGAGTCTCTAGACGTAGCTCAGGATGCTCGCATGAATGGGACGGGAGCGTATTTTCATTATCCAGTAGGAGTCATAGATATGCAACAGGGAACAATCAATGCCTTAATATATAAAAAAGATGTATTGCAAGAATCGAAGTTTCCTAGCACGGAGTATTTAGAGTTCATTGTCCAAGGTGCAATGGATCAAGGGTTGCCTGTAGAGTACATAAAGCTCTTGTCAAATATGAAAACAAAGCCTGCATCTTATGGTGTCCCTATGGTGGGAAATACCAAACTTATTAATATGAGCGAGAATTGTGATAATTGTGGTTAACTTAATCCTTTTGCTTTTTAAAAATGGGAAAGTGTGGTGAAACTTATGTATTTCGATTCAGTCGGTAAAATCAATACTAAGGAGACGGTTACTTTAGCGTTAAAAGTTGCAGAAGAAAAACATATCAAATACATTGTGGTCGCTTCTTCCAGTGGTGATACGGTTAAACTTTTAATCAACACAAACGGTCTTAATATTATTTGCGTGACCCATGCAAATGGTTACCCAGAACAAGGGAAAAGTGAAATGTCAAAAGAAATTCGCAGCGAACTAGGAGATTTAGGCATCAATGTCTTAACAACAACTCATGTTTTAAGTGGAGCTGAGCGAGGGATCAGTAAATCCTTTGGTGGGGCATATCCTGCTGAAATAATAGCGCATTCTTTGAGAATGCTGGGTCAGGGTACAAAAGTATGCGTTGAGATATCAATTATGGCTTTAGATGCTGGTTTAATACCTTATGGAGAACCTATTATTGCAATAGGAGGTTCAGGTAAAGGGGCTGATACTGCAGTGGTAATAACTCCGTCACATGCAAGTAGTATCTTTGAAACGAAGCTTCATGAAATGATTTGTAGGCCTTCTCGTTATTAATAACATCAGGGTTGGGAACCGTCAATGCCCGTGCCTCTTTCTATTAAGAAGAAGCACGGGCATTGACGGTAATAGGTCAAGAGTTCGGTTGATCACGCCGCCTCACCATTCGATTATTTGACCTGGGTACAAGGCTGAGATTTTCTTCCCTGAAAAGCTTTTCAATGCCTGTGGAAGGCTGATCGTCATTGTTATGACAGTAATTACAATGATGACATTCGCTCGTTTTATCTTTAGGCTCGGTATAAGCGCAAATAACGCCTTCATAGTTGCGTAGGATCACTTTATCATCGGATTGAGATATTAAATATTGCGGACTTACTGGAATTTTACCTCCGCCCCCAGGTGCATCGATAACATAGGTAGGAACGGCATAACCGGAGGTATGTCCACGGAGAAGTTCAATGATTTCAATACCTTTGCTTACGGAAGTTCTGAAATGTTCGATTCCGGACGATAGATCGCATTGGTAAAGATAATAGGGACGTACACGAATTTTTACCAAATCGTGGACTAGCTGTTTAATTATATACGGGCAGTCATTAACCCCTTTTAACAGAACCGTTTGGTTACCGAGTGGTACGCCTGAATCTGCCAGTTTCCTGCAGGATTCTATTGCTTCAGGAGTTATTTCCTTAGGGTGGTTAAAGTGAGTATTTAGCCATATCGGATGATATTTGCGAAGGATATTGCACAGGCTATTTGTAATTCTCTGAGGTAAAACTACGGGTGTTCTGGAACCAAAACGGATGATTTCTACATGCTTAATGGCTCTGAGACTGGAGAGGATGAACTCTATATCATCGTCACTTACCAACAAGCTGTCGCCACCTGAAATTAAAACATCTCTGATCTTAGGTGTCCTTTTTATATAGTCAAACGCCTCTATGAGATCTTTTCTGGGCATGGCCTTATCGGTTGCTCCCGCCATTCTACGTCGGGTGCAATGACGGCAGTACATGGAACATTGATCTGTTATTAGCAATAAAACTCTGTCTGGATATCTGTGAGTAAGTCCTTTTACTGGTGAATCGCTTTCCTCATGAAGAGGGTCTTCCATATCACACTTGGCCACATCCAATTCTAATGCAACAGGAATGGCCTGTTTACGGATGGGACACTCAGGATCGGCAGGATCAATAAGGGTAGCATAATAAGGGGTAATCGCCATGCGTAGTGTTTCAAGGCAGCGACTGATCCCTTTCGTCTCATCGGCTGTAAGGTCCACAACCTGTCTTAATTGTTCAACAGTTGTGATTCTGTTGGCAATTTGCCATTTCCAATCATTCCATTGTTCTTCCGATATATCTTTCCATAAGGAGATATCAGTATATTTTCTTTGCATAACAAACTCCCTCTACTTAAATATGTAACTAGTTTCCCACTAAATCATTGACATATACCTGATTCAGTCGATAGAGCGGGTTGGGATGTAAACAAAAAAAATAAATACAACATTTTACAGGTATTTCTATGGCAATATTACAGAAACTAAGCAGGTGATAAAATAAGTTATGAAAGGGGATTTTAAAATGTTGGGATTTAAAAAGAAAACTTCCAAACCAACGTGGTTAATAACTTCTGCTCTTATAACTGGGGCAGCAGTTTTAGGTAGAGCTTGGGGAAAAAAAGGAAGATACTAAAAGAAATCTCACACCATAATAAGAAGGTCATTAACTGAACACCTTCAATAGTTCAACATTGTAAGCATGTAATAGTTCCGTTCTAGTTTGCTCTCACCAGAAATCTCTGGTGGGGGCTTTAAATATATACAGCTTACAACAGGAGGTTTAAGTGACTATTAAAACATAAAGAAAAATAATTTTAGGAAAATATTAACATTCTATGGAATTTAACATATCTTAAAGTATACCCAGAAAATACCAAATAAAAAGTGGCCAATGTATATTTATTCTTCTGTCAATCACTAAGGAAATAGTATAATAAATTTCTCTTAAATTTCTATAACAAATAAAATGAAGGAGGGGATACCATGTACGGATATGGAGTGAATGCTTGTGCACCTGTCGCTCATGCTGGCATTGGCGTTGGCGTTATTGCTGTCGCAATTTTGATCTTAATTGCCTTAGGATTAGTATTTTCCTGCTAGATAAACTGAATTAGTATCGAATAAGGGAGGTTATATTTATGTATGGATCTGGAATTGCAATGGTTGTAGTCATCATCTTATTATTGATCGCAATGGGAATTGTATTCTAAGTCTTTATTCCTTCTAGTCTTTTAAAATAATTGTTAGACGCTCTTCGCTTTGGCGAGAGCGTCTTTTATAGTTTGCCCAGCACGGTACGTTTTTTAAGTATATATTTCTATGCTAGAAACGTGATAAACTATATCAACTAGAGATAGAGTGAGGTGTAGTGTTATGGATGAGATGAACTATTCTCAATTTGAATATTGGCAAAGGCAGAAAAATAACGAGTTCCCCGACATCGTGGGCATGAATTATACGATCGATAGACTATCTGAGGATACTGCCTTTTTATGGACTTCTATGTCTGGCGCTCCACCGTGTTCTAGCTCGGTTGGGATGTGGGAGCTCGCCTTAAATATCAAGTCGTTGGCCGGTTATGTTCGTTATATCTACTTAGAAAACTTTTTTGAAATTTGGTTGAAACGTGACCAGTGGGAAATAAGTGATGCTATGATCAAAGCGGAAGATTTATTTAGCAAGGCTGAGAGTATATGTGGACTAGAATACAAAATGGATATTCCACTTATGAAAGAGATTATCGAGGAAGTTGATCGTGTCATGGAACTTGAAAACCATGAAATATTTGAGGGCTTAAAGAGAGCACTCAATAAGTTTAATGCACGATGGAATAATACATTAACCTGGTCCTTTGCCATGAATATCTATCAGGACTCGGTAGAAGCAGGGAAAGTATTATTTGACAATAATCGTGATAATATTGAGGAGATGTACTCTGAGTATTTAGAAGAAGACGCGGAACATGAAAAAATCACCAAAGATCAATGGTTAGAAATTTGCAAGGATATTTATGGAGATAAGGGTAAATTGGATTTATTTTTGAATATTGTGAGAAATAGTAATTATTTCTAAAAGGCTTAGCAAGCCTATTCTTGATCTGACGGAGGTATTCATGAGGCGATATCTTAAAAGTTTGTTTAAGTTCCTTTTATTAATATTTGTGGTTTTGTGTATTAGTTGGTTTGGATTAAAATATTACTTTACTCATGTCAATGTCATTGCCGATGACGTGAGTAGTGACGTGTACAATCAAATACAAGCTCGTCATAGCCAATTTCTGGAATATAATGATATACCTGAAACGTATAGAAATGCCATTATCTCGACGGAGGACCGTAGTTTTTTTACAAACAGAGGTGTAGATTTAAGTGGAATGCTACGTGCAGTCGTTGTAGATGTTCGTGGTGGGCAGCCGCTTCAGGGTGCTTCAACCATTACGCAGCAGTTAACTGATAACACAATTTTGAGTACTATGTCTAAATCATTATCATGGAAAGTACTTGAGGTCATCTATGCTATTGGGTTGTATGACACGATGAGTAAGCAAGAAACGTTTGCCTTCTACACCAATGTTATCTACTTCGGACATGGTGCTTACGGTTTGCACGAAGCAGCAGAGATATACTTTGGGAAAGCTCCGTCAGAGTTGAACGATGGAGAAGTGACCCTACTTGCTGGCCTTCCCAATGCTCCAAGTAACTATGACCCCTATAAAAACATGAAACTTGCCCGTGAGAGGCAAGTTCAAGTCGTGTACAGTATGGTTGATAACGGTGTCATTAGTGATGCCGAGGCCAAAACGATTATTAACAAACCCATTGTGTTAAGATAAGCTGTTTGGGATTAAACCTCTTTCAGTAAGATCTGACTAAGATCAATTCTAGGACGGGTTTTAGGGTTTTGGTCAGGGTAACCGATAGGGATTAAGGCGACGACATTATAATTCTCGCCTAACCCTAGGATCTGTTTTACCCTTTCTTGGTTAAACATCATGATCCAACATGTACCGAGGCCAAGGTCAACGGCCCGTAATGTCAGGTGATCGATAGCGATGGCAGCATTTAAACGAAGATAAGCTTCGGCAGCCGCTGGTTCCATAGGCTTGCGCTTCGCATAGCTCTTAAGATCCATCTTGTCGAGGGGAGTATCGATGAAGGCCCCTGCTTCTTTAAGTTCGCTCGCTCGAGTGCTCATGTCTCCTAAGGACTCCAAGTCAACACAGCAGGCCAGGACAAGGGGTGCCTGGCTAACAAAGGGTAAAGGGGTCGCTTCACTTAAATTTGCACGAACAGCATTACTCTTAATCACAACAAAACGTGTAGGTTGAATATTACTACCCGATGGAGCTAACTGAGCGGCTTCGATCAGTTGAGTCACTAAGGCTTCAGGAATGGGATCAGACTTAAATTTCCGGATGCTTCGTCTTGCTTTTAGGGCATCGAGTAATTCCATTCAAAACATCTTCTTTCTTAAATGAATATTATTGGGTATTTGTCTAGCTTTCCCCGATGCTATTATACACTATGTGCTAGAGATATGAATTTACTTTGCTCTAGTGAAGGTGTCTCCTGTAATAAGAGGCAGAAAGATTTAGTAATTTCTGGATCAAATTGTTTTGCAGTACACCTTCGTAATTCTTCCAGTGCTTCTTCTCTAGATATTGCCTTTTTATAGATTCGATCATGGGTCATAACATCATAGGAATCGATGATTGAAATAATCCTCGCCAAATATGGAATTCCATGGCCGCTGAGCTTCCTGGGGTAACCCTTTCCGTCCCAACGTTCATGATGGCTTAAAATAGCGTCTGCAATATGACTTAAATCATTGGAAGAAGAGGCAATATGATACCCAATTTCAGGATGACGTTTCATGACGTCCCACTCCTCCTCTGTCAATGGAGTTGTTTTTTCTAGGATGCTGCTGGGAACGCCTACCTTACCCAAATCATGCAATAAGGCTAAGATCGACAGGTCATCCATCTGACTTTCGGATAAATGGAGTTTAAGCCCTAGTTGATAAGACATGGATCTCATTCGTTCAGCATGTTCATTGGTTTCAAAACTGCTTTCTTTTAACGTATTGATCAGGGAAGCCACTATTTCTCCATGTGTACTTTTGCTTTCCAATAGTTTTTTCTTGTACATGCCAGCATCTGCTTCTTTAAGAATCTGTCGAATAGCTTGCCTAGATGACGTCTTGCTGGCATGGCCCCAAGATACACTGACCTTGATTGGCTTTTCTTGGCTTTCTTCACACAGTTTATTGATCCGTTGGATTATTTTTATGGCTTCCTGCTCATCGGTTTTAGGCAAGATAATGCAAAATTCGTCGCCACCTGTACGAGCGCTAATATCTTCAGTTCGCATTGCTCCGCTGATGATGTCACTCACTTGCCGAAGTAAACTGTCTCCTACGGCGTGTCCAAAAGCGTCATTCGTCATTTTGAGACCGTTGACATCCCCCACAATAAAGCTGATAGGTAGTTGCCTATCAGTGTCAAGACGTTCAAGTTCAATTTCAAAGAAGGCCCGATTGTATAAACCAGTTAGTTGATCGAAACTTGTCATATACTCTAATTTCTTCATTACTTTGTGCATAGCGGTAATATCGTGTAAAACGATAACGCTTCCTAGCTTGTTCTGGTCCTTGTCGAAAACGATTGTTCTTTCAATTTCATAGTAGATAACCTGGCTACCTTCACCGTTAACGAGGGTTTCTTTGCCTGAATAATTGATAAATCTATTCGATAAGTCTGGGAGGAGAGCAGATAAAGAAACTATAGCTGATCCAATAAAATTAGTGGTAATGCCTATTTTGCTTAGACTACTTTTCATGGAGGGGTTCATTTCAATAATTATATCAGAGTTATCTAGTACAAGAATCAGGTCTTCCATATTTTCAACAATTAGATCTCGCACAATAGGGCCAATCCTTTGCGCGCCATATTTAAATAATCCCCAGTAGTAGACGAATAACAGCATTAAAGCGCTTATGGGAGTGGGGTCATAGAGATAATTTTTATTAAAGCCCCACACGAAAAGAATATTCAATAACCAGGTAAGACTGCACCACAACAACAAAAAACCGCTTTGTTGACGATAGATAGGCGGCGACTTGATGAATTTATTGATTAATAGAACGAGACTAAACAAGATCAGCAGATAAGAATAAGTTGCATGCACCCAAAACATGATCGCTTTGTGGGGGATCACTCCAAAATAATTGCCCACCTTAATTACTTCAAGATTTGAGAAAAATAGGCCATATGTATCATTTGTAGCAATCATAATAAGGGTGATAACCGGTATAATCCAGAAATATAGTTTATTGATCTTTTTAAAAATGAAATTACTATCTGTGTAGACTATGGTAAGAAACAAAAACACGACGGGTGTCGCAACAATACTAACAAACTTAAGAGCGTGCATCTGAAGGATAAAATCATGTTGAAAGCCAAATAGAACGAAAGCATCCATTAGAAGCCAAAGAAACACCAGGAGTGTTTGCAGGAAGAGGTGCTTAGATCCCACAGCAGGAAATTTCCTATAAACTTTGATGGCGAGTAATGTTATAGAAAAAAGAAGCAATACTACGACTGATATTAGTAGCATTCAGTGTCAACCCCTCTCATACTTAGTGTAAAATTTAATTAATTTAGCAATTAGGAGCTATCCAGCCATGGGATAGTCCTACATTTGTTAAAGTTTAGACTTTTTGTACTAAATAAGTGGTTGTTAGTAACAATTGATTCGCTAATATTATATTGGTATTAATATTACAAGTCAATTTCAAATCTTCTATGCGTAATAAAAATTCACCATGTTATAATGACACAAAGATTAACTCTAAATATTTTTGAACCACAAATAAACAAGGTGTGAAAGTAGGCAAAATATGGGCAAGAAGATAACTATGGCTTTCTCATTAATAATAGTAACGATATTACTCTTTGCAACTATAAAGCAGTCTGTAAAGTTACATAACAGTATAGGCAGAGTTCAATTACCGACGCATCAAAGCAGACAATTCGGCGAATCTGGAATCTATAGCTCGATGACTGTTCGGCAATTGTCTGAAAAATTCGGTGTTGGGGAAGCAACAATATTTGAACTTTTTGAAATAACGCCAAAGCCTGCGGATTACAAATTAAGTATCTTGGGCCTTAGTAAAAAATATAATAAAACGCGCGAGGAAATGATAAAATGCTTACAAAGCATTGTTGACAATTCTAGCCAGAAGGGCGACGAGCATGAGTGATATTTATACTTTAACCATGGAGGTTTTCAGAGAATACAATATAATCTTCTTAGCTGTGTTAATAATAATCCAAGGAATTGGGGTTCCTACAGGGGCAGGTGCATTGGTCATGGCTTCTGGCGCTTATGCATTTGCAGGTGAATATAACATTTTCCTGCTTTTTTGTGGGGTGTGGCTGTTTGAAGTAATGGCCGATAGTGTAGCTTACTGGACTTGGAGACGGTTCGGAAGGTATATATTGAATACCTTTCCTAGAGTTCAAAAGTACTTAGATCCAAAGCTCAAAAAAACTGGTTTATATTTTAGAAGGCGCGGAAAGTTTGCAATTCTGCTAACTAGGTTTCCATTTTCAGCGCTAGGTTCTTTGGTCAATGCAACCGCAGGAATCACTAAGTATAGATTTAGGCATTTTATATTGACTGCCATAATGGGAGAATTTCTGTGGGTTACCGCTTATTTGGGATTAGGGTATTGGTTTGGTAATGCATGGGAGACTATAAGCGATTTGGTAACGCAGTTTGGAGTGTTATTAGGGTTGATCATTATTTTGTTATTTGTAATTTATGCTTCTTACAGAAAACTTTTTAACAAGTTGCGCGCTTCTGTAAAATGAAATAGCATATTGTCTGCCTATTTGTTATGATGTAGGGAGACAATATATGGAAATAAATCCGAAAATTCGTATTGAAGAGGAGGCATTAAGATGAAAGTTTCATCTTTACAGGCAACCAAGCTCAACATATTGGAGATTGATCCCACTCTTAAACCTTTTGAAAAGGCTCTTCAACTTCGGATGGACAAATATACTTCCAATAAAAAGGCGTTGCTTGGAAGACATCTTAAGCTCAAAACCTTCGCTAATGGACACCTATTTTATGGTTTCCATTTGGTCAAAGAGGGTTGGTATTACCGCGAGTGGGCTCCGGGTGCTGAGGAACTTCACCTTCTGGGAGATTTTAATAATTGGAATCCCGTAACTCATCCACTAGAACGTAAAGAGCACGGCAATTGGGAAATATTTTTACCAGGTAGAGATGCACTACAACATATGTCGTTGATTAAAGTCCGAGTAAAAGCAAACGGTATCGAGAGTGATCGATTACCCCTCTATATAACGCGTTCGGTGCAAAACCCAGTCAACAAAGATTTCGTAGGCCAAATTTGGCAGCCAAAGCAACGCTTCACATGGCATGATCATGAATTCCGGGTCAATCATACATCTCCGTTGTTCATCTATGAGCTACATATTGGTATGGCACAAGAAAAAGAGGGTATCGGTTCATTCCAGGAATTTACGGCTAATATTCTTCCAAGAATAAAAAAAGCGGGCTATAACACCATACAGATCATGGCCATTATGCAGCACCCGTATTATGCATCGTTTGGATATCAGGTCTCCAATTTTTTTGCGGTATCGTCATGGTTTGGGACACCGGATGATTTAAAGGAATTAGTAGATACTGCTCATGCAATGGGTATCGTTGTATTGATGGATCTCGTCCATTCTCATGCCAGTGATAATTATAGAGAAGGTATCAATGGATTTGATGGCACTGACTACCAATTTTTTCACGAGGGAGTCAGGGGGGATCATCCAGCGTGGGGCACCAAGCTTTTCAATTATGCTAAAAATGAAGTCCTTCATTTTCTTCTCTCGAATATTAAATTTTGGCTTGATGAATATCATTTTGATGGCTTTCGCTTCGATGGAGTGACCTCTATGTTATACCTTCATCAAGGGCTAGGCGTAACCTTCTCTGATTACAGTCAGTATTTCAATAACAATGCGGACGTAAATGCCATTGCTTATCTGCAATTTGCAAATGAATTAATTCATGAAATACGACCGGATGCTATAACCATTGCTGAGGATATGAGTGGTATGCCAGGAATGTGCTTACCTGTGAAGGATGGCGGTATCGGCTTTGACTATCGATTGTCGATGGGAGTGCCCGATTTTTGGATAAAGACCATAAAGGAACGCAAGGATGAAGACTGGAGCATGAACCAACTATGGCATGAGTTAACGAACCGCCGTCCGCAAGAAAAAACGATTGGTTATGCCGAGTCCCATGATCAGGCACTCGTTGGAGATAAGACTCTGATCTTCAGGTTAGCCGATCAAGAAATGTTCTGGCATATGGGAAAAAACGACCCGAGTATTATTGTCAGTAGAGCCGTGGAGCTAAGTAAGCTGATAAAGTTCCTAACGACAACCTTAGCGGGTGAAGGTTACTTGAATTTCATGGGCAACGAATTCGGCCATCCTGAATGGATAGATTTCCCAACAATAGCAAACAACTGGAGCTATAAGTACTCCTGCAGGCATTGGAGCCTTATGGACAATCAGGCGCTCCGCTACGGGGATTTGGCTAATTTTGATCGAGAAGTGATTGTTTTTTTGAAAGTGAACAAAATATTGCAAGCGAAAGATTTAAAAAACTTATGGATCGATGAGAAGGATAACATGTTGGCCTATAAGAAAGGTGGTTTGATCTTTCTATTTAACTTCAATCCAACAAAATCGTTTTCTGAATTTGCATTGCCGGTAGAAGACTATGGAGAATATCAGGTGGTATTTAATAGTGATGAAATAATATTTGGAGGCCTTGGGCGAATTGCCAAAGACTATATTTATCAGACTAAGATACTTTCTGAGAGAGACAACAAGGTGGGATTCACGATTTATTCTCCCAGTCGGACAGCATTAGTCTTAAAGAAACTATAATAATATTTCACTGCTATCACTATGGTCTATAAACCTGAAAGAAATAATTCTTAATAATCACTGAAGTTGTTGATGGACTTTCAGGGATTATTTCATGTTTGCTTTTATTAGTGTTGTAACAGTACGACGTGGAGATCTTGTATAACTAATAGCCTAATGTATTTATGGAATAAATTAACATATTTTGCTCCTTGGCATATCCTACACTATAACCAAGAGATACCAAGTTCTTATTAAAAGTTGAGGGCTTGGAATATAATGATAAATCGCTCTTCAATCTTACGACTGTAAAATAAAGGAGGATATACCATGTACGGATATGGAATGGGTAGTTGTGCACCAGTCGCGAATGCTGGCGTAGGTGTTGGTGTTATTGCCGTCGCAATTCTGATCTTAATTGCCTTAGGGTTAATCTGCTAAATAAGAATAAAGAAGATTAAAGTAATAAATGAATAGAAGGAGGACAAAATTATGTTTGGAGCAGCTGGAGCAGGGTGTGGCGCAGGAATTGCAATTATTGTCGTTATTATCTTATTGTTGATCGCTTTAGGGATCGTATTTTAGGTAACATTTGGTACAGATTTTTATAAAAGAGTTGTTAAACATCTCTGCCAATGTATAAAAGACGCTCGTCTCAGAGAGCGTCTTTTATTAATGTCCTTTGGTGGTAGAATTCACTATGTCACCATATAATAAACTACGTATGTGGTACGCTAAGGCAGGGCATGATGATGATTACATAGATTAAGTAGGAGTGGATTAAAAATGAAAAAATGGTTGATTACGGTCGGTATCATTGTCCTTCTGGGAGTGATGATGATCTCAGGTTACAATAATCTAGTAAAAACCTCAGAAAGCGTCAATGGGAGCTGGAGTCAGGTGCAGAACCAATTACAGCGCAGAGCAGATTTAATTCCTAATTTGGTACAGACTGTGAAGGGATATGCCACACAGGAAAAAGATATTTTTATTGAAGTTGCAGAAGCAAGAGCAAAATTAGCGGGTGCTACCAACGTGTCAGATGCAGGTGAGGCAGATCAGGCTTTAACTGGAGCTATGGGAAAATTATTAGTAATTGTGGAAAATTATCCGCTGCTAAAATCCGATGCCAACTTTCGTGCCTTGCAAGATGAGCTCGCCGGCACAGAAAATCGCATCGCTACAGCTCGTATGGACTATAACAATACGGTTCAATCGTATAATGCGAAAATAAAAACTTTCCCCACCTCACTTTATGGAGGGATTTTAGGGTTTGGGCCAAGGGATTATTTTAAACCGAACACTAATGTCGAAAATGCTCCAGCAGTGAAATTTTAGAATGAAAGAGGTAAAACGAAGGGGATGATACTACGTGAAGAAACTATCCCTTCTTGCGGTGTTGATGTTATTATTAATGTCAATTAGCTTCCCTTTAAAGGCAGCAGAACCTGCCATCCCTCAACCGAGTCGTGACTTTTTTGTTTTAGATCAGGCCAATGTTATTGATCAAGCGACTGAACAACTGATTGTTCAAACCTCTGCCTCGCTGGCACAAAAAACAAAAGCTCAGATAGTCGTCGTCACGGTAAACAGTCTGAACGAAACAGCCCTTGAGGACTATTCCTTAGCTATACTACGGGGATGGGGGATCGGAGATAAAACATTAAACAATGGCTTGTTAATGGTTGTGTCACCTACGGAGCAGGTCTCTCGGATTGAGGTGGGTTATGGGTTGGAAGGAGCCTTACCTGATGCCAAGACCGGTCAGATTCAGGATGAGTATATGTTGCCGTATTTTAAAACAAATGATTATAATAAGGGAATTCTGAATGGCTACAATGCCTTAGCGCAGCAAGTGGCTAAGGAGTATCAAGTCACTGTGGACATCAATTCGCCCCAAGCGTTACCTAGTTCAGCGTCAGTCCCCGCGACTAATCCCCTGCCAATCTGGGTTGAAGCTATTTTGTTTATACTGTTCATTCTGTTGATTTATGTCGATCACCGTTTCTTTCACGGTTTCATTTTAGGCATAATTCTGGGCATGTTACTTCGGGGTAGATGCGGCAATGGCGGCGGAGGCGGTGGATTCGGCGGAGGTGGCGGTTCAGGCGGAGGTGGGGGTAGTTCCAGAGGGTGGTAACAACATCAAAAGGGGGAAACTTATACATTATGTCCGAGTACTACATCCGCAGCATGGAACTGGATGAATTAAAGGCTTTTTATGAACGAATTGTACGGGATTTTTCTGAGGGCGAATATTCACCGTATGCCATCTTATATCAACACCTTCAAAAGGGTCTTCAAAAGGCCTTGATCTTCTGTGAAGGAGAACAAGATCTAGCCTATGCTATCTGCACGGACAACCATGACAATAGCTTTGTCCTTATTAGTCTTTTAGCCGTATATAAGGGGCGGAGGGACGAGGGTATCGGATCTGCTTTTATGAAAAGACTACAACAAAGGTATATAGATAAGCAGGCTCTTCTCGTCGAAGTTGAACGGCCAGACGATGCAAAGACCGAGGGGGAGTCCCATCTTCGCAGGCGGCGTATTGAATTTTATGAAGAGGCAGGGTTTTATCTTATTGAGGGAGTGGAATACTCAATATGGGATATTCCCATGCATCTAATGGCATTACCACTCGTAGCTTCTATGGAAATAATTAATCAAGAGATAAGAAGGACGATGCGTGAATTATATCTTGATCTAATGGGTGAAGCGTTAATTCATAAGATGTATTTTCCAAGTCCTCATAAAACTACCTCACTAAAGTGATCGCTTTATGAATTTATTGATTTTGAGGAGTATTTTAGAAGATAAGGCCTAAAGCAATAAGAATTAAGATAGCCACCGCAATAATTGCTGTACCTGCGCAGCTTTTATTGAAGTTGCAGCTAGATTGCGGAATTAGTCACCTGCAGTCCTTGATACAAGCAACTTGTTTTGTTATACTAAACTAATCGTTGTTGATAAATTTTATTGTAAATGAGGCAGAAAGTGTAATGACAATACTACTAATTATTTCAAGAAGCGTGATTCTTATTTCCCTAGTAGTTTATATTTATTTCTTCACCCAGCGAAACAAACAAAACGTCGAGCTTCAAATGTGGTTTACCATAATTATTGGGATGATTGCGGGATTATCTGACAAAGTGATCGGCATACAACAGGGCAGATATAGCTGGAGCTCAGTACAACTCAGTTTACTCTTTTATTTAGCCCTTATTATTTATTCTTTCTGGAAATTAACTATAGAATTAAAAAAACGACGTCAAGATTGAAGATTAATTCATATTGACTATAAAACAAATGTAATTACATTGAATATTAACACTTTAAAAAGGAACACCTCCGGGTCGTTCCTTTTTATTGAAAGACCCTAGATTTATGGTATACTTACTTCTTAATTGCTCCTAAAATATGTAAAGAAGGAAGAAAGTGAAATGACAATACTTCTATTGGTTTCAAGAAGCGTGTTTATTATTGCCATAGTACTTTACCTTTATTTCTTCACCCAGCGAAAGAAACATAATGTCGTCCTCCAAATGTGGATTTCCATTATTGTGGGGATGCTTGCAGGTATAATGGGCCAAATCATCGGCGTGTATCTCGGGGATTTTAGTTGGTCGTCTATACAGTTTAGTATGTATCTTTATGCTGCTCTTATTTTGTATTCTTCGTGGAGATTGTTATCAGTGTTTAAAAAGCGGAGTCATTAAAGGTCAGGACAGGGGGGTTCTTTAAATGCTTAATTTTGACACACATTATAATCCTTATGCCTCACGTCGTATGACTGCGTACGCCAAAAATGGTATGGTGGCAACGTCGCAGCCGCTCGCTGCTGAAGCGGGTTTGTCAGTCTTAAGAAAAGGTGGAAATGCAATTGACGCTGCGATTGCCACAGCAGCCTGCCTAACGGTCGTGGAGCCGACTTCTAATGGAATCGGTGGGGACGCCTTTGCTTTGGTTTGGACAAAGGGCCAACTATTCGGACTCAACTCTAGTGGTCCTGCACCCCAACTGCTCACAATGCAAGCATTAGAGAAAGCGGGGCACCGTGAAATGCCGTCCAGGGGATGGTTTCCTGTGACTGTTCCTGGGGCACCAGCGGCATGGGCAGAGTTATGTGCTCGTTTTGGTAAGCTTCCTCTGACAGAAGTTATGGCACCTGCAATTACTTATGCTGAACAAGGGTATCCCGTCTCACCAACGGTTGGGATAAATTGGGAGAAAGCCTTTGATCAATACACTCAAGAGCTTAAAGATGAGCAATTTCAAGACTGGTTTAAGACGTTTGCACCCCGAGGACGTGCTCCTAGAATTGGTGAGCTTTGGCGTTCTCCAGATCATGCACGTACATTGCAATCAATTGCTGAAACTAACGCCCAATCATTTTATCGTGGAGACATTGCGGATCAGATAGACCAGTTTTCTAAGAAGTACGGTGGTTTTCTGAGAAAGAACGATTTGATGAGCTACACACCCCAATGGGTATCGCCGATTTCCATTAATTATCGTGGGTATGAGGTGTGGGAGATTCCGCCCAATGGTCATGGACTCGTGGCGTTAATGGCCTTGAATAGTTTAAAAGGGTTCAACTTTGAAATGAAAGAGAGTGCTGATAGCTATCATCGGCAAATTGAAGCCCTTAAACTCGCTTTTGTCGACGGAATGAAGTACATTGCTGAGCCTTCTCAGATGAACTTTAGTATTGAAGATTTGCTTTCAGAGGGGTATGCTGCGAAACGACGAAAGCAAATCGGTGAAAGAGCGCTTCAGCCTGAACCTGGAAATCCGTCCAGAGGTGGGACGGTCTACTTGGCCACGGCCGATGGTGAGGGCAACATGGTATCCTTAATCCAAAGTAACTATATGGGCTTTGGTTCTGGCTTAGTCGTCCCAGGAACAGGGATAAGCTTACATAATAGAGGAAATAATTTCTCGCTGGATCCTAGCCATGCTAATTGTCTTCAACCTGGTAAAAGGCCTTACCACACCATTATTCCTGGCTTCTTAACCAAAGACAATCTTCCAGTAGGACCTTTTGGTGTGATGGGTGGTTTCATGCAACCTCAAGGGCATATTCAGGTGATCATGAATGCAGTGGATTACCATTTGAACCCTCAAGCAACGCTGGATGCACCCCGTTGGCAATGGATTGATGGGAAAACCATTGAGCTTGAACCCTCGTTCCCAGAGCCTATTGCCCAAGAACTAGCGCGTAGGGGGCATAACATTCGCTGGGCCAAGGATACTTCTAGTTTCGGACGTGGTGAAATTATCTGGAGAACGAAGGATGGAATGTTAGTAGGTGGCACTGAGTCAAGAGCTGATGGCCACATTGCTATGTGGTAAGGAGCTTTGACAGAGTTAACATTGAATCACAGTATTGGAGGGTTTAGAATGGCCGTTGAACAATTATTCGGAATGCCGATGACTGAAATAATAAAACAGAGGCGATCTGTCCGAACTTACATAGCACAACCCCTTCCACCTGAGATAAAGGAAAAGTTGCGTGAATTCTTTTCGAGTCTAAAGGGTCCATTTGGCAGAAAAGTCCGAGTTAATCTTATTGAAACCGAACTTGCGCGATTAAAATCGAAAGCGACCCTTGGAACCTATGGCGTGATAAAGGGTGCATCGACTTATCTCGTGGCGTTGGTAGAAAAGAGCGACCATGATTTAGAAAATTATGGGTATTCACTAGAAAAAGTGATTTTATATGCCACGTCTATGGGCTTGGGCACTTGTTGGCTAGGTGGTACTTTTAAAAAAAGCGAATTTAGTAAGGCAATTGAGCAAAAAGATCAAGAGATATTGCCATGCATCTCACCCATCGGCTATTCAAGCAGTAATACGAGGCTGCTGGATTCAGCAATGAGGTTTGTTGCTGGATCAAAAAATAGAAAAAAATGGGATGAGCTTTTCTTCAGCTATGATTTTAAGCATCACTTATCTGAGTCGGCGGCTGGTAAATACTTGGCGCCTTTAGAGATGCTCCGACTGGCCCCCTCTGCCTCTAATAAGCAACCGTGGAGGATTGTTAAGGATGGTGTTACTAGTCATTTCTACCTACAGCATACCAAAGGTTATGCTAAGTTATTGGCTAATGATTTGCAAAGAGTGGATATGGGGATTGCGATGTGTCATTTTGAAATGACAGCGAACGAACTTGGTATTGAGGGGAAATGGGTGGTCAGTGATCCAGGGAACATCAATATACCACAAGACACTGAATATATCGTAAGTTGGGTTGAAGGATAGAGCAGGGCGGTTGATTTAATTCACGGTAAAATTAAATAAAGGATGAGGAAATTGGATACAAGTTCAATGATCGCGATCTATCTGCCAATACTTGTTGTATTTTTAATCATTTTACCGCAGCAACGTGCAGTAGAAAAGTTAGTACTATTAAAGATTAGGAAGCGGAAAGGTGTTGTAGTGATGACAAGCGAGCTCGTCAATAAATATATTGGCAAGAAGTGCCACATAAATTCAGGGACTTTTGGCACGAACGTCAAGGGAGTCATTATTGATGTCAAAGAAAATTGGCTTGAAGTAGAAACGAAACAAGGTAACCAATTGATCAATGCGGACTTCATACAGAGTATTAAAATCATATATAGCAAGATTAAGACGTAGAAAACCATAGGGAGATTCAGAATGGATGGCGGACCTTCTTCTAGGTTATGTTTCTCTATATAGTTCTAAGTCAATTGGATAAAATATAAGTATAGTAAAGATTAGAAAGAGTCAGTTTAAGTACCGTAAATCAACGCTAAAATACAATGGGGGGAATGAAAACATGGAAAAGCGAACTGTGTATATGGAAAAGATTGAAGCCAATCTAGCAAAATACAATGCAAAAATATCCGTGATGAAAACTGAAGCAGCAGAAATGAAGGCGGATGTGAAATTAGAATACCTTTCTCAAATGGATAAACTGGAGAAGAAAAGAGACGATTTCATGCTTAAATATGGACAGCTTAAAAGCTCTAGCGAGCATGGCTGGGAAGATGTAAAAGTTGGAACTGAGAATGCATGGAATGACCTGAAGGATTCAATTGAGAAAGGAATCTCACGGTTTAAATAAGTAAGAGGTATAGAAAGAACATTATTCCATGTTTTAGTCCAAATTTTCCAGCGAAGAGGGTAGCTTCCCTTTTCGCTATTTTATAGATATTATAGTTGACAACACCGATTGGAAATGGTACTATAACTGAGCGCCACAAAGACGCACGGCGATTGAACAAGCGAGGGATTAAAGCTTCGAACTATTCAGTCGAGAATAAGTAAATTAGTCATTGACAACACGAGTTGAAAATGCTAAGATGTAGTTCCGGCCCGAACGGGTGCGGGCGAAAAGTTACTTAAAACAAGAGCTTATTATGACTATCCCTGATCTTTGAAAACTAAACAACAAGGACAGCCAATGAGGAAACTCGAAAGAGTTTCAAAGAACAATGAGCGAATCATCTTCTTCATTATAGAGAAGT
>Ga0209386_1000091_pt1 | contig 46731 bp, 38 predicted proteins | sample NGEPertwo_FD_184510 | JGI IMG/M metagenome (GOLD analysis project Ga0209386, IMG submission 184510) | Arctic peat soil microbial communities from the Barrow Environmental Observatory site, Barrow, Alaska, USA - NGEE Permafrost154B-two... | ecosystem: Environmental > Terrestrial > Soil > Wetlands...
GCTTATTTTATTTTCACGTCGTTAGCTGGTAAATCTCTTTTAGATGCGGGCCAAAGTGTCTTGGTTCCTTTAAAACAAGGTGATTTGAGCGAGGCTCGAAAACGGCTTTCTTGGCTGGTAAGCCGAGATACTGACCATCTTACAGAAGGAGAGATTGTTAGGGGAACGATCGAAACCCTGGCCGAAAACTTCGTCGATGGGATTTTGTCTCCGCTTCTTTATGCGGCACTAGGGGGTGCTCCCCTGGCGATGGCATTCAAAGCAATCAGCACGTTGGACTCGATGGTCGGTTATAGAAATGAACGGTATGGTGAGTTTGGCTGGTTTTCCGCCCGAACGGATGATTGGGCTAATTATATACCGGCACGTCTATCGGTATTCTTTCTATTGGTAGCAGGCTGGTTAAGGCAGATGCCGGTCCATCAATCCTATCAAATATGGAAACGTGATGCGTCAGGTCATCCTAGTCCAAACGGTGGTCATCCTGAAAGTGTTGTTGCTGGGTTACTAGGTGTTCGACTAGGAGGCATCAATGTTTATGAGGGTCAGACTCATCACCGTGCAGAAATGGGGGATCCGCTGCATCCTATGAACGCCTCAGATATATCCCATTGTCGTCACCTGGTGCGTATTGCGACTTGGTTATCCCTCGTGCCCGCTTTTATTATAGCTTTTTTAGTGCGTTGATTTGTATTTAAATCTTAACTATTCGTACCTCCACCCACGACCATACGACAACGAACCATAAATTTGGAAGGGAGATACTGCATGAAGATTCCTCGTCTTGTCATAGCCGGAACGCATAGCGGGGTTGGAAAAACAACGCTAGCGACGGGTCTGATGGCAGCCTTAAAAAAACGGGAGCGGCCAATCCAAGGTTATAAGGTCGGCCCGGATTACATCGATCCTAGTTATCATGCTGCAGCGACGGGGCGGGCATCCCGGAATCTCGACCGCTGGCTTCTCGGCGAGCATCTCCCTTTTATCTTTGCGCAAAACGCTGGGGATCGTTGGGCAGTGATCGAGGGCGTCATGGGCATGTTCGATGGTATGAGCGGAACTGCGGGTTATGGAAGTACGGCTGATGTGGCGAAAATTCTTAAGGCTCCCATCATTCTCATTGTAGACGCGTCCTCGATGTCCCGCAGCGTGGCCGCCTTAGTTCACGGCTTTAATACCTACGACCCTGCAGTAAACCTTCAAGGCGTTATTCTAAACCGCGTCAAATCTCCTGCCCAGGAGAAGATCCTAAGACAAGCCCTTGAAGAACTTCATATCCCTGTAGTGGGAGTGCTCCCGAAAGAAGCTGCACTACACTTACCAGAACGCCATTTAGGTTTAATTCCGGTGGGCGAGAGTGGACTCTTGGAGGGCTTTATTGATACGCTCTCACAGTTGGTCACAAAACACATCGATTTGGATCTAGTCGAACGGATTATGTTGGGTGCCCCAGATCTAGACGAAGCTTGCTTAGACCCAATACCCGCTCAACCGATGGTTCAAGAGCATCAATTCCGGTTAGGCTTGGCACTGGATGAGGCCTTTCTTTTTTACTATCAAGATGCTTTAGACCTGGCCAAACGCTTGAATTTCACGATTGTACCGTTTAGCCCCTTACACGACCTTGCGCTTCCACCTGACCTTGACGGTATTTTCATAGGTGGAGGATTTCCAGAGCTTCATCTTGCTCGTTTGAGTGAAAACCTTACTTTCCTGGACTCCCTGCGCTCTTATGCGGCAAGTGGCAAACCTGTTTATGCTGAATGTGGAGGGTACATGTACCTTGGACGATCGATATCGGATTTTGAAGGACAAGAATTCCCACTAGCTGGTGTCATTCCCATGAAATCAGAAATGACAACGCGCTTACAAGGCATAGGGTATCGTCGAGGCGTCTTCCGTGAGGATACTTTTCTAGGACCTCGTGGAACAACCGTTCAAGGGCATGAATTTCATTATTCACGCGTGACGCATGATCAACAATTCCCACCCGCTTATGAATTGTTCAAAGGGGATCAATCGACTCGAATGGAAGGATATGCCCGGGAAAATATCGTTGCCTCCTATCTTCATCTCCATTTTTCAGGAAAATCTCAGTTACTTGAACACTGGTTTTCCACATGTTCCAGGAGAATCGAACTATGATGAATCGCGCTAAAGCGGTGGTCAGGTGTCCCGGCACTTGTGGTGAATGGGTACAAGGGGCTCGAAATGGAATCCCCTTTCTCGTGGATTGTCCTATTGATCGTTTCTCAGAAGTCAGCGTATCCTTGAAACTGCATGCCACAGGTTGGGATCTTCCTTTCCGTAAAACGAAGGCCTTACAGGTGTTGGAATTGCTTAAGGAGGACTTAGGTGTTCCGGGGTTAGGGGGTAAGGTGGAATTTTTACAGCAGCTTCCTGAGGGGAAAGGAATGGCCAGCTCAACGGCTGACATTACTGCCGTAGCTGCAGCAACTCTGATTGCCCTTGGCGAAGAACCCATTCCTGAACGCTTGGCTGATTTAGCTTTGCGAATTGAGCCGAGTGACAGTGTCATGTTCCCAGGGATTACTGAGATAGAACATGTGCTGAGACATAAACATCGCATACTGGGTCCTTCAGTCCCAGCCCTGTTTCTCGCTTTAGATTGGGGTGGAACGATCGATACGAAAGTCTTTAATGCTCGTCCAGAATTGACGGAGCATTATCGCCGTTATGAAGACGAAATAACTAGGGCTTATGGCTTAGCTCTAGAAGGAATAGAACAAATTGATTTAGAAAAATTAGCTGTAGCAGGGACAATCAGTGCACGATGTAATTTGGAAATCAATCGAAAAATGCAATTTGAAGGCTTCGTGTCTTGGGTTCTTGAAAAAGGAGGCCTGGGGGTTGTTTCTGCCCATAGCGGTACACTGCTAGCGGGAGTTTTCCCCGTGGACAGTTTTTCAAGGCAGGAGGTACAGAATAACTTGCGAATTGAAGCAAATCAAAGGTTTACACCTTCGTACCTCGATCTCTTCCACAGCCATTGCGGTGGAATTGTGGTAACAAAAAAGCAGCGAATAACTGAAAATACGGGGTGAAACGATGCACGGTGGAAATATCCTCAGAGCGCAAAAATTATATGGTTTAACGACATTTATTGATCTTTCGGCAAATATCAATCCCTTTGGACCGCCTGCTGGGGTTTGGACTTCTATACAGCAGGGAATGGTTGATATTGTGAACTATCCCGATCCTGAGAGTTGCACCTTAAGAAATGCACTTTCCAAACATCTGGAAATACCTACCGACTCAATCATGGTAGGGAATGGAGCGGGTGACTTAATATTCACGATCGTGCAAGCGTTGAAACCTAAAAGAGTGGCCATTCCACTCCCGACGTTTAGTGAATACGAACGGGCGGCACGTTCTGTTGGCTCTGGAGTGAGCTATATCCCCCTAGGCGCTGAAGGTTGGGCAAAGTTTAAGCAATGGGATGACGGACTGTGGCGAGAATTCCTTAAGGATTGTGACTTGCTCTTTCTGTGTTCCCCCCATAATCCTACGGGCAGTGTACTGGCTAAAGACCTGTTTGAGCAAATCCTTCGTCTAACCAAAGAAATCGGCTGTCGGATTCTCTTCGATGAGTCTTTCCTTGATTTTCTCCCAGACGAGATACGCCAGTCGACTCGTACTTATCTAGAAATGAACGAACATCTCATGGTCTTATACTCCTTGACAAAGTTTTACAGTTTGCCGGGATTGCGTTTGGGTACTGTTTTTGCACATAAGTTGTTACTCGCTTCCTTCGATCAGTACAGGGATCCTTGGTCTGTGAATGTTCTTGCTCAGCATGCAGGGATTGCGGCACTGGAAAATCTAGATTTTCCAGATGACGTTCGGCAAAAGTTGAGAGAGAGTAGAGCACTCTTTTATGAGAAATTTAAGCGCTGTGGTTTCTCAAACTTGCGACTTTGGCCCACTAGCGTGAATTTCGCACTAATTGAGGTGTTGAATCATACATCAGGTGAATTAATTCAACATCTTGGGCGTCTTGGTATTCTTGTTCGCGACTGTGCCAGTTTTATAGGGCTACCTGGGGATTTTATCCGGGTTGCCATCAAAGATATCTTCGTCATGCAACGTCTTATTGAGGGGTTAAAAACTTACTATTTTAAAGAGGAGCAATAGCTCCTCTTTTCGTATATTTAAATGAGTCAAAGCCGTGCATACTAAATAAGCATTCTTTGAATGATTATTTGATTATATTTTCTCTTAGTAGGGTGAGTGGACTGCTAAAATCAAACTGGATAGGGCGGCGGTGTTTTTCATGATATGGCTATTTCTACTATTTTTAAGTATTCTACAGGTAATACTGCTTGGGACAGTCATACTCTTAGAAAATAAAGCGCCCGGAGAAACTATCGGTTGGCTCTGTATTCTTGGATTTCTACCCGTCTTGGGATTCATCATTTATATAATCTTTGGCCGTAAAACTCAGGGACACTTATTTGATGATAAACATATTCCTAATAATCGACTCGCCAAAACAGTGCGACAACAAACTGATCGTCTTCCTCACGACATGTTTCCCCAAGAAACTGATCGGAACTACAAGCTAATGAATCTTCTATTGAAAAGTGGCTTTGCCCCTATAACTTTTCACAATCAGGTGGAAATCCTCCTGAATGGTGGGGAGAAATTCCAAGCGTTATTTAATGCCTTGGAAGGAGCAAGCCATCACATACACCTTAGTTATTTCATCTTCAATGACGATGAAATAGGAGGAGACGTACTAAAGATCTTAGCCCGAAAAGCTGCGGAAGGGGTGGAAGTCCGTGTCCTTGTAGATGGGCTGGGAAGTCATTCGATTTCAGGCAGTTTTATCCGTAGTATGCGACAAGCAGGGATTCAGGCCGAATGGTTTTTCCCCATTCGTTTTCCATATATAACCTCCAGACTCAACTTGCGCTACCATCGTAAAATCGTTGTAGTGGATGGACATACAGGCTTTATGGGAGGGTTGAATATTGGAGATTATTCGTCCTTTGATGAGGTCTATGAAATTATTTTTCCAATTGTCTACCGATTTGTATCCATTCGTGTGCCTAAGGCAGACGTGGAAGATGTAGCCGCTGAAATCATTATGAAGATATGGCGGGGTTTGCCTGATATTGAGAAGAAAAATTTCCTTAAAGCGTGGGCACTGAAAATTGCTTTCCATCAAATTGTCGATTATTATCGCACTCATAAACGTATGCCCGCCATGACTTTGGAGGAGATACATAAGCCCCTACCTCAAGAAACCGATCAAAGTGAAAGATGGGCAACCCTTTTAAGTGTTGGAGAAGCCTTGGCACAGCTTTCGCCGCAACAGGTTAATGTGATTCAATTACGCTTGATCGAGGGTTTTAGTGCTGGAGAAGTAGCTGGGATCTTAGGAACAACGCAACAGGCAGTAGACAGCCTGTTATACCGGGCGAAGAAAGGGTTTCGTAAAATCTACCAGGGGAACCCGGACAAAGGAGAAATTGGCTGATGAAAAGGTTTATCAAGAGACCCGATCTCCCATCCCTCTGGGAAGAAGATGGTGATTTGAAAAGAATGAAAGCTTTCTTCCTTACAATCCAGACAACTTCAGAGGGTAATGAGCAAGTCAAGCAAAGTATCAAACAAAAGGCACTTGAAAAAATTACAAACAATGAAGAACGAGTAGGATCGCCTCTAATTGTTAATAATGGGTTCGTCCGTCGGATACGTACCAGATTACGTACGCTACTAGGGCATAGGCAATGGAGGCTCGGTATTCCTGTCGTAGGACTTGCGCTGCTGATGATCATAATTGGGCAGGGGGTTATGAACGATACAATTTCTTTTAATCCATTCTCAATTATGGGGAGCAAAGAAAAATTAACCAAATCTATCGATCAGTCGACTCCGAGCACAGATAGGCCGAGTGGTACAGAGTCCTTCGGTGGAGCATCTGACGGCAAGTTGTCAGATAGGGAAATGACGGCGCCGCAATCGGCCTATTCAGATAGTAATTCATATTCTTCAGCTAACAGTAAGAGTGTTAACCCAACTCTTCCTGTCCCCACTGACCCGGCGGCTGTACCTCCAGCTGATGCCGGCATCCCACGAAAAATGGCCCAAGATTTATCACTAACACTAGAAGTTGCAACCATTAATGAATCAGTTACCCTCATTGGCAAGGAAGTCCAACAACTAGGTGGGTATGTCACTTCGTCCCAACAAAACGGATCGGATAATCATACGTCAGCTCAGATGACGGTTAAGATACCAGTTGATAAGCTTAACGGGTTACGTGATTTTCTTTCAACATGGGGCACGGTGCTCGATCAAAACATGATCGCCAATGACATTACAAACCAATACTATGATTCCCAGGTTCGTCTTAAAACTCTAGAAGCCCAAGAGAAACGTTACCTCGAAATCCTAAGCCAGGCCAAGACTGTTGAAGATGTTCTGAAAGTAGAAGCTGCTCTAGGAAACATTCGTCAACAAGTCGAACAACTAATGGGTCAACTTAAGCTATGGAACAATAATGTGGAGTATTCCACTGTGACCATTCAGCTTGTTACCTTGCAAAGTCCCGATCTTACTGTTAAGAATCCTTGGCAGCCGATCTCCTGGAGTAATACTTGGAAAGCCACGCAAGATGCCGTACTGAAGACCCTCAGCAGTTCCTGGAATTTCCTTAATTACTTTGTGGTTGGTTTGGGCTATTCATTTCCTTATCTAATCATCGGTGCCCTGGGATGGGTGGCATACCGGTTATGGAAAAAACGAAATATAGGATAAAATCACTTTACGACTGCAGAAGATAGCTATATACTAGATAATAAGACTAATTGAATTAATGTCAAACCTCCCCGGCACTTTAGATAAGGTGGGGGGAGGTTTTTTATCATGTAAATGGGAGGTAATTTTATTTGAAGATTTCTAAAAGGGTAAGATCTATTCTAGGTATTATCGCGATAGCAATCGGAGCCATAGCGGCTGCTTTCGGCATACAGGGCTTTATTGTCCCTGCTGGTTTAGGCGGAGGTGGAGTGGGTGGGATTGCCTTGATGTTATATTATACTTTGAGGCTTCCCATTGGACTCATGACCTTCCTCTTAAATATACCGTTATTTGTTTTAGGCTGGCGCGAGGTGAATAAAAAATTCGTCTTTAAGACCATATGGGGATTGGCGATCTTTTCACTGTTCTTGGATCTGTTTAACGGGGTTCAGACAATCGCCGTTGACGACATTTTTCTTGGAGCTCTTTATGGAGGGGTAATCTTGGGAATTTCTACAAGCGTAATATTTCACTTCGGTGGCAGCCTTGGCGGCACTGACATCGTCTCCAAAGTGATTCAGCGTAAATATGGAGTTCCTATGGGAACATCCTCCCTCGCGATTAACGGGTTTATAATCCTAATATCTTGGGCCATACTTGGCTCAAAAGCCACTCTATACACATTGGTTATGATGTTCGTCTTTGGTCGTGTACTCGATTTAATCCAGAGCGGAGTTCCATCAAAAGCTATAACCATCGTTTCAGACCACTCCGAGGCCTTAGTTAGCAGGATAAGGGTGGATTTAGGACGGGGAGCGACTTTCTTACATGGACGAGGAGCATATTCTTGCGAGCCTAAAGACGTGATCATTTGTGTCGTCAACCTACCTGAAATAGGTCGACTAAAACAGGCTGTACGGGAAGTAGACCCTCAGGCCTTCATGATTGTCCAAAATGCTGGCGAAGTTTTCGGCGCAGGCTTTGTTACCAATGATTAATTTTGTTAAAGTTGAGTGGAAATTTTGATTATCTTGCAGGATTTACGTTGTGTTATAGAGAATAAAAGATGTTAGCTACTACACAATAATCGTTATCATTATTATCAGATATAGTACAGGGCGAGGGAACAGAGGAGACTTTAATGGCAGGTCTAAATAAGACAAGAAATAAAATATCAAAGGAATATCCCTTTGATATTCTTATAATGCGTAAATTGTGGAAAATTTGGCCCTTTTGCATCATGAGCTTAGCAATCGCAATCACTGCTTTTATCGTTATTATCGGAGAGAAAAGTCTCTTTTTGGTTTCACTGTTTTTCTTAATGATCGCTGTAGTGGCACTCTACTCGACCTGGAAATTTGTATTGATGCACGTATCGGTCGCTTCTATTTTAACGTTATTTGTCTTAAACCGTGACGTGCATCTTTTTGTCTTACGGCAATGGTTTTTAGACACCCTAGTTTATCTTTTTATCGGGATAGCCGTTCACCGTAAAGTCGCAGCCATACGGAAGATTCAACGTCATAACGAGGAAATGACGGCATTATCTCACATTTCAACGTCCTTAACCAAGACCCTTGATTTAAATGAGTTGACGAGTCAAGTTGTTGAGCATATCTTTTCGCTTTTCGAGGCTGAGGGTTGCACAATCTTCTTGATAGAAGAAGGGAAGAAAACGTTACGGGTGATCAGTGCACGAGAGAGTCAATCTGACCCTGAGATTCTTGACCGAATCCTCAACAGCCACCCTAGAGTAGGATTTGGGCTGGTAGGTTATGTCGTGCGACAGGAGAGTCCATTATCTCAGGCAATGCTGAACATGACCCTAGGGGGTTGCATATTCCCGGCACTCCGTTTGATGACGAGTCTGTTATGGGGATTCCCCTCCAAGCTGAAGGGGAAACTTTCGGTGTTCTTTGGATTTACAAGCTAGCTCTGGACGCTTTTGATCAGGAAGATCTTCAATTAGCGCAGATCTTTGCCAACCAGGTGAGTGTAGCCTTATCGAATGCTCGGCTTTACGAACATGTCCGCCTTCTTTCAGAAACTGATGGCTTAACAGGACTTTTAAATTCACGCTCTTTGCTCGATTTAACGGAACGTGCAGTAAATCACGCTCTGGCAACCGGAGGGTGTGTATCGCTGTTCTTTATTGATTGTGATAACTTTAAGAAGATCAATGATTGCTTTGGTCATCCTGTTGGGGATCAATTCCTGCGTTTTTTTGCAACTCTTTTATTAGAAGGAATTAGGGAAGGGGATGTCGTCATTCGGTATGCCGGAGATGAGTTTATCATTCTCCTTCCGAATACGAACTTGGAAGCGGCGACTATTATCGGAGGCCGTTTAATTGAATTGATTAGGGTGAAGACAATGCAAGATAATCCTGCCTTACATACCACGATTTCGATGGGGTTAGCCACTTATCCTAAGCATGCTGTCTTTGCGGAAGACCTCATTAAACATGCCGATGATGCTTTATATGCTTCAAAACGAAATGGTAAAGATCAGTTGAGCGTGTATGCGCCTGTATTAGCAGACATTCAAGGTAACATCCAGACAAACCCTACTTAATGTCAGAATCCAACATCTTGAGTTCACTCAAGGTAGCTAAGCGATAACCCTGATCCCGGAGAGCATCAATAATAGGACCTAGGGCATTAACCGTTTGAGTCCGTTTGTAACCTCCATCATGCATAAGGATAATAGCACCAGGAAAAACGTTTTTCATAACATTATCGACAATTTGTTTTACGCCTGGATTACGCCAGTCTTTACTATCTACGCTCCAAAGCGCCACAACGTTGCCATTCTTTTTAACCGTTTCCAGTTGATTTTTAGATAAGAACCCGCCAGGTGGACGGTAGAAGTAGGTGTGGGTACCGGTTGCAGCAAAGACCGTTTGATCTGTCTTCTTAATTTCTTCTACGATACGACGTTGCTGATAATCATGACTGAAACTATGATTTCCTATTTCATGCCCCTCCATAACAAGCCGCTTTAACAAAAGAGGGTTCTCTTCAGCCGCTTGCCCCAAAACAAAGAAACTTGCTCTAACATTCTTCTCTTTAAGGATATCCAACACTTCAGGTGTATCGATTGGGTCAGGTCCATCATCAAAAGTCAGTGCCACAATTTTTTCTTGAGTATTCGCCTTATAATAAGTCCCATCTGCCCGCACCAAAGATGGTGTGGTCACATACCTCTGAGTTATAATGAAAATTCCTCCGACGGTGAGTAGAAACATCAAGGAAATAACGAGCTTACGGCGAGATAACACATATGTACGTATAACATTCACCCCCAAATAGCTTCTATATACCTATGGATGAACTCCGAGTTCCATGCATATCAATCATTATTAAATACTGTCTGCACTCTATTGACGCTCAACGATTTCGGTTGATGCTTTATTATTAGACGACTCGTGCTATAATTTTAACATCAAGTGGAATAGGAAGTGACAAGTATGGGAATCCGAATAGGAGTGGATGGCGGAGGCAGTAAGACCGAGATTGTGGCCTTGGATTCTAAGGGGCAAGTGCTTCGATTGATACGTAAACCAGCGAGTAATTATCATGTGGTTGGTAAAGAACAAGCCGTTCTGCACATTATTGAGGGGATTCGTGAAGTGATGCAGGAGGACACCTTGGAGGGGATTGGAATTAGTCTTGCTGGTATAAACACGCCCGAGGACTGGAAAATCATGTCTGATGGACTAAAGCAATGGTTACGCGTGTTGACTCAGCGAACAATGACCCCTTACGAAGAAATGCCGGTAGTTATGGAAAACGATGTATTTGGGGCTTTAATGTCCGTGCGAGGGAATTTTTTTGGGAATGTTTTGGCGGTCGGAACAGGGACTGTTGCCTTAGGGGTTAACACTAAGTGTGAAGTATTTCGCCTAGGTGGATGGGGTCATCTCATCGGTGACCAAGGCAGCGGCTATGATATTGGCAGGAAGGCTCTGGCAGCAACTGTGGCCTCCTTCGACGGTTATGGTTCCAAGACCATATTAGAAACTAAGATTACCGAACATTTGGGATTAGAACAGGTGCTCGATATAAGCGACTGGCTCTACCAGAGTGAACGTACGAACAAAGACGTCGCAGCTTTAGTGCCCGTGGTGGCTGAAGCCGTTCGGCAGGGAGACGCGATCTCGAAATTGATTTTGGATGAGTCTGGCAGAGAGTTAGGTTTATTAACCAGGGCTCTAATACGCAAAACCAACGATTTCGAGGTAGGGCTGGTCGGGGGAATTAGTCATATATGGGAATTTATTGAACCGACTTTTCTAACCACTGTTCAAGAAGAATTCCCTGTCGTTCAACTACTTAAACCTATCTATTGCTCATCCGTTGGAGCAGCTCTCTTGAGCAAGGTGAATCAGATACGGCACATCGAGTTATAAGGCACTTTGTGGTCCTGAGGTAAGAAAAATTCCTAACCATTTTGGTAGGAATTTTTTTACTAGTCAGAAGTAGAACGTTTGTAATCGTAACAACATTGTTTTGTCTTGTCTCTTTGATATACTTTAATATAGATTCTAAGCTGTAATTTGAGCATTATGGCCTCAGAAAGGAGCGATTTGTTTGGGTTTTCGTTTTGTATTTGGCAGAGCTGGAACAGGTAAGAGCACCCTGTGTTTGGAAGAAATTCGTAGCGAACTCAGAATTAAGCCTTGGGGTGCACCTCTGATTCTTCTTGTCCCTGAGCAGGCAACCTATCAGATGGAAGTGACCTTAGCTAATACGCCTGATTTAGGAGGAAGTTTACGAGCCCAGATCTTGAGCTTTCGAAGGCTGGGCTGGCGTGTGCTTTCGGAAACCGGAGGCGGGCAAAAAGTTCTAATTGGTACTACAGGAAAACGAATGCTCCTGCGCCAAATCCTCTTAAAACATCGTCTTCATCTAAAAGCGTTTGCTCGCTCCGCTACTCGACCCGGTATGGCTGATCTCCTCGCTCAAGCGATTGGAGAGTTCAAAACTTACCGGATTGCCCCGGACGATCTACGTAAAGTGAAGCATACAAACGATCTTTTATTTAATAAACTCCAAGACTTAGCCCTTATTTATGAAGAATTTCAAGCAGCTTTAGGCGGCAAAATAGGTGACCCTGATGATGAACTGTCGGTTTTGGCAGAAAAGATCCCTTTTGCCTCCTTTTTCCAAGGGGCGAAGGTATGGGTGGATGGCTTTACAGGATTTACCCCTCAAGAATTAGAAGTCTTAAAAATTATTATGTCCACCGTTCAGGAAGTTGTTATAACATTGCCACTTGATCCTACTTTACTAGAAGATAAACGTCAGCTGGATTTGGGAACCTTTAAAGTAGGAGAAGAATTATTTGCAGGGCCATGGCAAACTTATCAGGATTTACAGCGTCTCGTCTCGGAGACGGGCACAATGTTACACCTTCCCACGTTGCTTACGAAGGCAAAACGCTATAGAAATCCCTGGCTTAGGCATTTAGAAAAGTATTTTTCTACCTACCCTACCGTAGTTTACGAGGAAGTTCAGAGTCATGATATGGGGGAAGGAATTCAGATCATATCAGCTGTCAACCGACGAGCAGAAGTGGAAGGGGTGGCGCGGGAACTACGACGGTTAGCTAGGGATGAAGGACTATGCTGGAATGAAATGGCGATTATGACTCGGGACCTCACAGGTTATCATGAGCTAATTACACAAGTATTCACGTCCTATGAAATCCCTCATTTTTCTGATCATAAACGGTCTGTCCTCCATCATCCATTAATTGAACTCATTCAAGCAATACCGGAAGTGGCACTAAGCCATTGGGGCTACGAACCACTTTTTCGTTGTTTAAAGACGGACTTTTTCCCACTTCAAAGGGACAACATCGATCGTCTGGAAAACTATGTCCTTGAACACGGAATACGTGGAGAGGGCTGGAATAGAAACGTAGCGTGGAAATATCATCGTCAATGGTCTCTGGGGAAAAATGAGGCACAACTTGCCACCGAACTTAAGGTTCAAGCAGAGCTTAACAACTCCCGACAGATTATTTATGATCTCATTTCGCCCTTGATACAAAGCCTAAAATCAAGGAACAAAGGTGCTCTGTTAAGCGTACGGGTCATTACTGAAACGCTCTATGGTTTCTTAGAAAGGCTTCAGGTTCCAACTACTTTAAAAAAGTGGTCACAAATGGCCCAAGAAAAGGGGGATCTTAGTGAGGCTAAGATCCATGAGCAAATCTGGGATGCTGTCATACAAGTCTTGGATGAAATAGTGGCTGGTTTAGGGGAGGAATGTTTAGAGCTTGAGGATTATGCTGTCATCTTAGCTTCGGGCATTGAAGCCATCGAACTGGGGTTGATTCCCCCTGGGCTTGACCAGGTCTTGATTGGGTCATTGGATCGTTCGCGGAATCCTGAAGTGCGAGTTCTCTATCTTCTGGGAGCGAATGAGGGTGTGCTTCCTGCTCGACCTGACTCTGCTGGCGTACTTGATGAAGAGGATAGGCAACGACTAGAGAAAGCAGGCGTTGCTCTTGCCCCGAAAGGGAAAACACAGACTTTCGAAGAACAATTCTTTATCTATTCAGCCCTCACTCTAGCTTCAGAGAAACTGATAGTATGTTATCCCTTTACGGATGAAGAAGGTAAAGGCCTAGCTGTTTCGCCTGTTGTCACGCGACTTAAGCATCTTTTTCCAACGCTATGTGAGAGCTCCTTAGGAACTGAGAAGGACCTTGATTACATGAGTCATGCAGATTATGCGCTACAAGCTTATGCAGGTCAGCTGCGCATTCTTCGTCAGGGAGAACCGCTTTCTCCTCTTTGGAACGCCACTGAAAGGTGGCTGACTCAGGATCCTACCCGTCATTATCAAGTAAAGCAGTTGCAGGCTAGCCTTTTACTTCAAAATAAGGAAGACAGAATTCAACGACCCCTAGCACGTCGCTTATACGGTAAACGCCTGAAGGCCAGCGTTTCTCGATTAGAACAATTTGCGAAATGTCCTTTTGCCCATTTTGCTAGGTACGGTCTGAAGTTACGGGAAAGGTCCACCTATCAGTTATCAAGTCCGGATATGGGCGAATTTTTCCATGCTCTCCTGCATGATTTCGCCATTCAATTGCAGGAACGAGGCTTAGATTGGGGTAAATTGACGAAGGAAGAATCTTGGGCACTCGTCAGTGAACTGGCGGAGCAGCTCACTCCAAATCTTCAGCATGGGATACTCCTAAGTAGCGCCCGCTACCGTTATTTAACTCATAAGCTTAAACGAACCGTTCATCACGCGGTAAGAGTGCTGGGAGAACACGCTCGTCGAGGGATATTTATTCCGATCCAGCTTGAAGTGGGTTTCGGACCCACAGAAACTCTCCCCGGAGTCGACATCCCTTTATCAGAGAACGATTCACTCCTTATATGCGGACAGATCGACCGTGTCGATGCCGCTTTCTTAGATGGAAAAGTGTATTTGCGTATCCTTGATTATAAATCCCGTGAATTAAGCTTAGCCCTGGACTCCATCTATTATGGATTAAGTCTCCAATTACTCACTTATTTAGACGTCGCCTTGCAAGGCGCGGAAGTCTTGCTAAATACGACCTCAGTCTTACCCTCACTTCAATTAGAAAACGTAGGCATTAAAGGATCAGAAGTCGGTAAAGTGTTTCCACAGAAAACTCCCGCAGGTTTTCTGTATTTTCCTGTACTTGAACCCCAGCTCGAGGAGAAAATTCCCCTTAGCTCGGAGGAGATAGAACAACACCGCGTCAAAGCAGTCAAAGTCAGAGGGTATTTATTAGCTAACTCTCGCGTATTAGAAGCCATGGATTCTTCCATATGTACAGGGCAATCCGATTTACTGGGGCTCAAATTAAACAAAGACGGAAATTTTAAAAAAGATTCAAACGTGCTCACTGAGGATCAGTTTTCTTCACTCAGTGACTACCTTCATCATTGGTTCAAGCAGACGGGTGAAGAGATATTGAACGGTAATATTTCCCTCTCTCCCTACCGACGAGGGAAGAGCTCAGGTTGCCTGTATTGTGCGTATAAACCTGTTTGCCACTTTGACCCCTACCTTCCGGAAAATCAATATAGAGACCTGCCGGGGTTAAAGCAAGAGGAAATCTGGAAACGCCTCGAAGCTACGGAGGGACAGACAAGAGTGCTTGGAGAAAAGGAGGAGATCTCAGGTGAGTAAACCCAATTGGACGACGGAACAACGAGCCGCAATGACGCTACGTGGGCAAATATTAGTAGCTGCTGCAGCTGGTTCAGGCAAAACGGCAGTGCTGGTTGAACGGTTGATCCACCGAATCACAGGTGCTGAAAAACCTGAGGATATAGATCGTTTTCTGGTCGTAACCTTTACTAAAGCAGCGGCTAATGAGATGAGGGAGCGCATCGGGAAGGCTTTAGATGAGGTCATATTTCGTGCACAAGAGCCTCGAGAAGTGGAGCGTCTCCTACTTCAACGCACCCTTCTTCACCAGGCAAATATCACTACGTTGCATTCGTTTTGTTTAGAGTTAATCCGTAAGTATTTTTACCAGCTTGAACTTGATCCAGCGTTTAGGGTTGCCGATCAAGCAGAGGCTGATCTTCTGCGTCAAGATGTGGTTGAAGGTCTCTTTGAAACGAGGTATGAACGTGTTGACCATGCCTTCTTGAAACTCGTCGATGCTTTTGGGTCTGATCGTGATGACCAACCATTGATGGAACATATTTTGCATCTTTATGAGTTTGCCTATAGTCAACCCCACCCAGCTGTGTGGCTAGGGGAACTTGATAAAGCCTATGTATGGGATGATCTTGAATCCATGATGCAGAGCGCTTGGGGGCAATCCGTTCGACAAGGCCTATTGGATCTTGTGAGCGAAAGTTTTAACTTACTTAAACGGGCGGAACAAGTTGCTCAACGCCCACTGGGTCCAACTCAATACGCCGGGACTTTACAGGATGATATTAACCGAGTCGATTTGCTAAAGCGCGCTATGGAAAAAGGACATTGGACTGAAGTCGAAGCACGATTTAGGTCCGCCGTCGATTATCCAAAACTCCCCCCTATACGCTCCAAGAAAGAGCAAGTTCCAAACAATGAAGCCTTCCAGAAAACCTTACAGGAAGAGTGCAAGAAGCTTAGGGATGAAGCAAAGAAAAAACTTAATACACTAAAAAAGGAGGTCTTTGCTTATCCCCTTGAAGACCAGCTTCCTGCCTTAAGAAAAATGGGGAATATGGCACAAACCCTAGGCACCTTGGTCAGTGACTTTTCGTTGGTTTATGGCGCTGCTAAGCGACATCGGAACGTCTTAGACTTCACGGACTTGGAACATTTCGCCCTCCAATTACTTGAGGAAGAGGGGGAGGCTTCTTTGATCTCTCTGGGATTAAAGGAATATTTTGCGGAAGTTTTGGTCGATGAGTATCAGGACATTAACCCCGTCCAAGAACGCATCTTGCAACTAGTATCAAGGCAAGAAGAGTCACCCAATCTCTTTATGGTGGGAGATGTTAAGCAAAGTATTTATCGTTTTCGCATGGCTGACCCTAGCTTATTTCTAGCCCAATACAGTACCCTGCCGCATTGGCACCCTGAAATGCCTAGCAGCACGACGCCTACGAAGCTTGTCATTGATTTGAACCGAAATTTCAGAAGCCGTCGGGAAGTGGTGAGGGGGGTTAATTTTCTATTCCGTCAGATTATGACAGAAGGCGCAGGAGAAATCCCATATGACGATCAAGCGGCCTTACAATACGGAGCATCCTTTGTGTCTGGGCACGATCAAATTCGCACAGCTGAAGGACCGATAGAGGTCCACCTTATAGACCCCAAAAGTATCAGAAACCAGCTGTCTAAGCCTACTATAGATCAGGAAATAAACCGTTGTGACGACACCGAATCCACTCCTGCGGAAGTAGATGCTGTATCCGCAGAAGATCTCGATAAGGCTAGAATCGAGGCTCGTCTGGTCAGCGAACGAATCCAGTGTATAGTTGTAGGTGAAGAATTTCAGATTTACGATAATAAGATGAATGATTTTCGGCCGGTCCAATACTCTGATATTGTGATCTTAATGCGTTCTTACTCAGCAGTTGCACCAATCTACGTGGAAGAATTCCAATCTGCAGATATTCCTGTTTATGCTGAAACGACGACGGGGTACTTTGGAGCCAGTGAAGTAGAAACGATGTTGTCACTGCTGAAAATTATTGATAATCCTCACATGGATATTCCGTTGGCTGCGGTATTGCGTTCTCCACTCGTTGGCCTTAACGGTACTGAACTTGGCAAAATTCGTATGATGCTTCCCGAAGGAGATTTCTATGAAGCCGTCACACTTGCGGTTTGGACAAGTGAAGACGATGGGAATATCTCTCTGGAAAGAACCAACGAATTCAAACAAATTTTATGTCTCTATGAAGAATCATTGGAAGTAAAGCTAGAAAAGGGACACCTATTATTGGACCCTGAGCCGACGTTAAAGGATAAAATATCGGCTTTCTGGATCAAACTTCAGACCTGGCGAACACGCTCTCGGCGTACTTCGCTCGCTGATCTTATCTGGTCTCTGTATGAAGAAACAGGCTACTTAACGTATGTTGGTACGTTGCCCGCAGGCGCTCAGCGGCAGGCCAATCTACGGGTACTGTATAACCGTGCCAGTCGATTCGAAGCAACACGCTACCGCGGACTATTCCGATTTCTTCGCTTTCTGGATCGCTTCCAGGGGCAAGGCAAGGATATGGGAAATGCTCGCGCAATTGGTGAAACTGAAAACGTCGTTCGCTTGATCACAGTTCATGCTAGCAAGGGCCTGGAATTCCCTGTGGTTTTTGTGGTCGGACTCGGTCGAACATTTAATAAACAAAGTTTAAAAGGGAAGTTACTGCTTCACTCCAAATTAGGGTTGGGAATGCCCATCGTTGATGTCGAAAATAATGTACGCTACCCCTCTTTGATTCAGTACGCGGTTAAACAAAGTTTGGCACAGGAAGCTTTAGCAGAAGAGTTGCGTATTCTTTATGTTGCCCTAACTCGTGCCAAAGAGCGCTTGTTCCTTTATGGGACTATGGATCACTTAGATAAGACCTTTATTGAATGGTATCGAACGCTGGACTGGGAGAAGGTCTCCCTGCCAGAAGGTCAACTCCGGAGCGCAAAATGCTTTCTTGATTGGATTGGTCCAGCACTAGCACGCCACCCTGGACAGCTGTTCGGCGAAATTGACAGACAATCAATCGTATCCATTCCAGACATGAATTCACGCTGGAACATCCAGATTCATAGCAGCTTAACCTATAACAAGGCAGAAACTAGGGGAAACGATTTCAACAAAAGTGAAATAGAAGAACTAGAGAAGCTCTTAGATAATCCTGCTGTAACGGAACCCACAGATGAAGTATTGTTTTCTGAGGTCAATCGTAGGCTAAGTTGGGAGTATCCACGCCTCAATTCAGTTAGGCAGGTATCTAAAACAAGTGTCAGTGAATTGAAACGTCAATACAACTGGCACGCAAACGAAGAGACAATATCGCTTCCTAGGCTTTTGAAAAACACAGATTCCATGAAACGTCCTAAATTTCTTCAAGAAGAGCAGGAACTTACCGCGGCTGAACGAGGAACTGCCATGCATGCGGTGCTGCAACACCTTCCTTTTGAGGAGTGGTCAACCCAATGGAGTACGTTAAGCGATCTGGAACAAATCAACAAGGTGATCGAATTTCTGAATTTGCTTGAACAACGTGAGATTCTAGGTCACAAGGAACTAACTAGTATACAACCAGCACAGATTGTTCGGTTTCTCAGTTCACCCTTGGGAGAGCGACTCTTTAGTGCAAAGCAGATACTTCGAGAAATTCCTTTTACATTAACTTTCCCGTCCGAAAACCAGGCTAATATTTTAGTTCAAGGCGTCATCGATGTTGTTTTAATTTATAAGGACGAACACCAAGTAATTCAAGCGGAAATTCTAGATTATAAGACAGATTCATTTCGGACAATAAATCTTGATGACAGCGAGGGGGACCTTAAAACTGATCCAGAGGTCATCTTAGTGGAACGTTATACTCTTCAACTTTCCCTGTATGCTCTAGCGATTGAACGACTACTTAAAATGAACGTCTCACGCTGTACACTGTATTCGTTTAGTCTGGGACGTGAAATTTTGGTCTCAGATGAGCGTCGCCAAGAGATTCAAGGTCCAGGCTTTCCTTTCTTTTCCTAAAGAACCATTACATACAATGTATGACAACCTCTAATTATTTCGAGGGAGGGATCCTCTGGGTGGGATAATATCACCCCCTACGACCAAGCTAATGGGTCGTGGACCATTATCAGAATTATTAATAGAGAAATCAGAAATACTGATAGAGTAATCAAACTTTTCTGTTTATTTACGACAGGAATTTCGGTTTCTATGGCGAATTAAAAACATAAGATTATGATTATAAGAATAATTATGATTGTGATTGTATTAACTATCTTTATTGCCATAAGTAAGGATTGAAAGAGGTGTTGTAATGAGTCAAAGTAAAATCGGTGCTGTTTTGATCGTAGGGGCAGGAATCGCCGGTATTCAGTCTGCACTTGATTTAGCGGAGTCGGGATATTTAGTTCATTTGGTAGAAGAGTCGTCAGCGATTGGCGGAACTATGCCTATGCTGGATAAGACATTCCCTACTAATGATTGTTCTATGTGTATTTTGTCCCCTAAACTAGTTGAATGCGGACGTCATCTCAATATTCGCATTTATACTAATTCACACGTCATTAAAACTGAAGGTGAAGCTGGTAATTTCAAAATAACCATTAAGCAGAAGGCCCGTTATATTGATACTGAAAAGTGTACGGGTTGTGGATCTTGTGCTGCGGTTTGTCCAGTAAAAGTAAATGATGAGTTTAATCAAGGCATAGGTAAGCGTAAGGCTGTTTTCAAACAGTATTCTCAAGCCTTCCCAAATGCTTATGCAATTGATGAAAAGAATTGTTTGTTTCAGAAACATGGCCAAATCAAAGGCAAGGATGTTTGTAAAAAATGCGTCGAAGCTTGTCAAGCTGGAGCGATTGACCATGCAATGGTAGACAAAGAAATCAATTTGGAAGTAGGCTCGATGATTCTTAACCCTGGTTTTAAAGTTTTCGATGCTTCTAAGCTAGATTATTATGGATACGGCAAAATCAAAAGTGTTATCACGAGTCTTGAGTTTGAACGTCTTTTAAGTGCTTCGGGACCCTTTGATGGACATTTGGTACGACCTTTTGACCAAAAAGAACCCCAAAAAATTGCTTGGATTCAGTGTGTTGGCTCCAGAAACGCTAAAATTGATAAGAATTATTGTTCTGGCGTTTGTTGTATGTACGCGATTAAAGAAGCAGTCATTGCCAAAGAGCATAGCCATATCCCCGTCGATACGACTATTTTCTACATGGACATGAGAACTCATGGTAAAGATTTCGAAAAATATTATGAGAGCGCAAAGAATCAACATGGTGTAAAGTTCGTGCGTTCCCGTATATATGAAGTCACCGAAGCGACAGATGGTTCAGGGGATTCTGTCATCAGATACTCTACAGAGGATGGACAGATATGCACTGAACAATATGATTTAGTGGTACTGTCGGTTGGAATAGAACCTGGGGATAGTTCTAAAGAATTAGCTAAAATATTGGATCTTAAAGTTAATAAATTCGGTTTTGCTGAGCTTGAACCGCTTAGCGGTGTAAATACCTCCAGAGAAGGTATTTATGCAGCAGGCGCTTTTAGCGGCCCGAGAGATATTCCAGAAACAGTCATGCAGGCCAGTGCGGCGGCTGGTGCGGTAGCTTCTTTATTATCGGAAGAACGTGGAACGCTTGTTAGCGAAAAGGAATATCCAACTGAAATGCAAGTCGCAGGAGATGTTATCCGAACAGGCGTCTTTATTTGTCACTGTGGTGTCAATATCGGTAGCATTGTAGATGTCCCAGCTGTTGTGGCATATGCCCAGACGCTGCCAACGGTTGTCTATGCAACTGAAAAGATCTATGCTTGTTCGCAGGATGCTCAGGCTTCTATTAAAGCGCTTATCAGCGAACAAAAACTAAACAGAGTCGTAGTGTCTTCCTGTAGTCCACGCACCCATGAGCCATTATTTCAAGAAACCTTGAAAGAAGCAGGTTTAAACGCTCACTTGTTTGACATGGCCAATATTCGTGACCAATGTTCTTGGGTTCATATGAAGGAGCCTGAGCTAGCGACCGAAAAAGCGAAAGACCTCACTAAATTAGCAATTATTCGTGCCTCTATGCAGCAACCAGTTCAGCCTATATATATGGACATGAACCATGCTGCCCTAGTTATTGGAGGCGGGGTAGCCGGGATGACAAGTGCCTTGTCGTTAGCCGACCAAGGTTATGAGGTTCATCTCCTAGAAAAATCTGAGATTTTGGGTGGCGTAGCTCGTAGATTCTCCACAGGATTTAGAGGGGAAGATATGAAGGCTTATGTCGCAGAACTGATCGCTAACGTGACCAAACATCCGAAAATTAAGTTGCATATCGGTGCTGAAATTAAAGATGTCGGTGGTTTCTTAGGTAGCTTTACGACGACCTTGGTTGATGGAGAACAGATCGAGCATGGCGTGGCGATTATTACGATTGGTGGTCAGGAATATAAGCCTAAGGAATACTTATACGGCGAAGACGACCATGTAATGACCCAACTTGAGTTAGATGAAGCTTTAGTGAGTCAAGATTCTAGAGTGAGTGCTGCAAAAAATTATGTCTTTATCCAATGTGTTGGCTCACGTTGTGAAGAAAATCCTTACTGCAGTCGTACTTGCTGTACTAAATCCGTTAAGTTAGCGCTTAAAGTTAAGACTAAGAATCCAGGGGCTAATGTATTCATCCTGTATCGTGATATGAGAACCTATGGCTACTTTGAAGAGGATTATGAAGCTGCAAGAAAAATGGGCATAATCTTTGTCCGCTATAGTGAAAACGACAAGCCTGTCTTAACTAAAGAAGGGGAGACTCTCGTCGTAACGGTTAGGGACCATGTCTTAGATCGACCGCTGGAAATAGAAGCAGATGTTGTTTGCTTAGCGGCTGCGATTATAGCCCCTGAAGACGGCAAAAAGCTCTCTAAGTGGTTCAAAATCCCCCTTAATGATGAAGGCTTCTTCTTAGAAGCGCACATGAAATTAAGACCTGTAGACTTCAGCACTGACGGTGTATTCATGGCAGGCTTAGCTCATAGTCCTAAAAATACTGAAGAAGTTATTGCGCAAGCCAAAGCTGCAGCAGGACGTGCTGGTGTGTCCTTGTCTAAAGCGATGGTAGCTTCTGCAGGCTTAAATGCCTTCGTTGATAAACGCAAATGTACTGCCTGCGGTACTTGTGAAGCTGTTTGTTCCGCTAAAGCCGTCACGGTTGATCTCGTTAACCGCGTTGCAGTGGTCAATGACGCTCTGTGTAAAGGTTGTGGAGCATGTGCTTCAAGTTGCCGTTGTGGTGCCATAAATCTTAGAGGTTGTACTAATGAGCAAATTGCAGCAATGTTAAACTCGTTCTAGATAATAGCACCTCAATAATTATGGGAAGGTAGATGAGTATGGGAGAATCTCTAGTAAATACTGAGACTAAAGCTTTCCAGCCTAAAATAGTCGCTTTTTTGTGTAACTGGTGTAGTTATGCCGGAGCGGATCTTGCCGGTGTAGGCAGATTTCAATATCCAGCCACAATTAGAACGATCAGGGTCCCTTGTTCAGGAAGAATCAATCCTTTGTATATCTTGAAGGCAATGGCTAATGGGGCAGACGGAGTCTTAATCTCTGGTTGCCATCCAGGAGATTGCCATTATATGAGCGGTAATTATGTGGCACGAAGAAAATTTGCTCTCATCGATTCTCTTTTAAAACATGTAGGTTTAGAAGAAGGACGAGTCAGCTTTTCTTGGGTATCGGCAGCAGAAGGTGTTCGATTTGCTGAAGTCGTCAAAGGGGTTACTGAGCGCGTAACTGCACTTGGCCCCAATAAAGGTGTATTTAAAGTAGAAGAAGGGGGGGGGACGAATGACTAGCACGATTGATGAACTCCGAAAAACGGCACGTCAATTACTGACTGATGGGAAAGTAGACGTTGTTATCGGTTATGAAAAAGGTTCCTTACCTCTAAAAGCGACGCCTTGCTTTGTGCGTTCTCCTCAAGATGTCGATAAATTAATTTGGGATGAAACTTGTGAGAACAATTTAGCAGCCTTTGTGGCTAAGACTTCAGGAAAAAAAGCCATCATTGCTAAAGGGTGTGACAGCCGAGCTTTAATGGTCCTATTACAGGAAAACCAGTTAGCCAGAGAAGATCTATATATAATAGGTGTTTCCTGTCAGGGTGTCATTGATCAGAGAAAAATCGAGACGGAAACAGGAGAAATCATTGCAGCCAGCCTTGCGGACGGTAAAATATCCGTTCAAGGTATTGAATGTGATAAAGTATTCAGCTTTACAGAGGTTAAAGATATTACTTGTCAAACCTGCCGTTATCCGAACCCTGTTCTTGAGGATGTTCATATTGGCGGTTCTATAGAGGTTACTGAGCAAGCGACTGCCTTCGCTGATGTCATCGATATGGAAAACAAGTCTGATAGCGAGCGGAAAGCCTACTTTAAAGAACAAATGAGCAAATGTATTCGCTGTTATGCCTGTCGCAATGTGTGTCCCTTGTGCTATTGCCAAGAGTGTTTCGTAGATTGCAATTCCCCTAAATGGCTTACAGGTGGCGTTGATAGCGCTGAGAATCTCATGTTCCAAACTGGACGTGCACTTCATTTGGCTGGTCGGTGTGTAGAATGTGGTGCATGTAGTCGGGCCTGTCCACAGGGTGTGGATATTAGGGCATTAAGCCGTAAGGTAAATAAAGATGTTAAAGAAATGTATAACCATGAATCCGGCTTAACCGAAGAAGTTAAACCAGCTCTTAATGTATACAGCGCAGATGATCCAGAAGCTTTCTTGGTAAAGGAGTGAGGTGAAGAAGATGAAGATAAGTAAAGAAAAATTTGGTCAATCATTCGATGCTTTAGCCGCTGAATACCAGGTCATCGCTCCAGTGAGTGATGCAGGTAGCGTTAGTTTCAAAGCAGTAAAGAAATTTTCCGAAGTTAAACAGGATTATCTGAATTCCAAGCTTCCTCCTAAATCGTTCTTTTTCCCTCAACATGAGAAACTTTTGTCATACAAAAAAGAGGGCAAAGAGGTCACCGTTAAGAACGAACTGAAGGTTGAGAAAACAATCCTATTTGGAATCAGACCATGTGATGCTAAAGGATTTCTCCTTTTAGACAAAGTCTTCAAAAATGACCAGTATACAGACCCGTATTATTTTGAGCGTCGTGATAATACCATTATTGTAGGGGTTGCCTGTAATAAGATTGCTCCTACCTGTTTTTGCTCATCATTGGGCCTGTCTCCCGCTAGTAGTGTTGGTTCTGATATATTTCTGATTGATCTCGGAGATTCCTACCAGATAGAAGCGATTAGTGACAATGGTAAATTTTTATTAGGTGGATTTGAGGGTCTTGAAGAATTATCGAATGAGGACCAAACTCTCGTTGACACCATTCAAAGTGCAGAGACCACAAGTAAGGTAGATGTCTCAACGATTACAGCTAAACTTGATAAAATGTTCGATAGTCCCTATTGGGATACACTCCATGAAAAGTGCTTAAGCTGTAATGCTTGTTCTTTCTCTTGCCCTACTTGTCATTGCTTCGATATTTCTGAGGAAGTACTCAAGAATGAAGGTAGCAGAGTGAGGACTTGGGATGGCTGTATGGCACCGCTCTTTACGCTACATGGTTCGGGTCATAACCCCCGGGATCAGAAAAAGTCCCGTTGGCGTCAACGGATGTTGCACAAATTCAATTATTTTGTGCATAACAACGGAGATATTGCGTGTGTGGGCTGCGGTCGCTGCATTAAAAATTGCCCAGTTAATTTGGATATACGGCAGGCCATTGATGGGGTCAACAAAGCAGAATTGGTGGTGGACTAATGGAACAGAATCCTTATATCCCTATTACAATGAAGCTCATTAAAAACTTATGTGAAACGGAAGATAAATTGGTCAATACCTTTACGCTGGAGTTTTTAAGTAAAGAAGATGAAGAAAACTTCAAATATATGCCTGGCCAGTTCGCTGAACTAAGTGCCTATGGTCACGGAGAAGCCCCTTTTGGGATTGCAACCTCGCCTACAGAACCTGGAATTATTAAGTTCTCCGTTGCTAAGGTAGGGTGCGTGTCTAACGCATTGCATCTTATGGAAGAGGGAACGATGGTTGGGGTAAGAGGACCCATGGGCAACTATTATCCGATGGAAACGTTTAAAGGTAAAAATCTTGTTATTATCGGTGGAGGTTTTGCTTTTACGACGCTGCGCTCGATGGCCGTCTATATGCTGGATGAAAAACATCGTGCCGACTATGGCGATATTACCGTTATATACGGTGCCAGAAACCCTGGTTTGTTGCTCTATAAAGAAGAATTGGCGGCGTGGGAAGCTAATCCAAATATTAACCTAATTACCACGATTGACAGACCTGCAGACGGTTGGAATAAACACGTAGGCTTTATTCCAACCGTCGTAGGGGAAGTAGCACCTTCTGCTGTGGACACCTATGCTGTTGTGTGTGGTCCCCCTGTCATGATCAAATACACTTTGCCAGTTCTAGAAAAACTTGGATTTACTCCAGAGCAGATCTATACTTCTTTAGAAATGCGGATGAAGTGCGGGCTGGGAATATGCGGCCGCTGCAATATCGGACCCAAATATGTCTGTAAAGATGGACCGGTATTTTCTATGGCTGAATTAAAAGAACTACCTAGTGAATATTAATTTTAGTCGGAGGTGATAGTAATGGGTGAACCTATAAGAATTAAAAGTTTAGATCCAACCTTACGCGATGAAATAGCTGGATTAATGAAAAGTTATGACTTTTCTCAATGCCTTACTTGCGGTATGTGTACGGCTGGATGTAAGTATAGTGATCTAATAGAAGATCAGGATCCTCGCAAATTCATACGCAAAATTGCCCTTGGCATGCGGGAAGAATTAGCAGAAGATCCTTTCGTCTGGAATTGTAATATGTGTGAACGCTGTACCGTAGAATGCCCTATGGGTGTGAACATTGCAGCTCTCACGAGAGCTTTCCGTGGAAAAACTGCCGTCCCGCCAGGCCATTTGCAAATTATTGCCGATGACCACATTCGTACAGGTAACCAAATGGCTGTTGAACAAATTGATTATGATGAGACCATAGAATGGATCGAGGAATTAATGCAGGAAGATCTGAAAGATCCTACTTTTAAGATTCCTTTAGACGTGCCGAATGCAGATTTCATGTTTGGTTTCAATGCTCGAGAGATTAAGCATTATCCCAGTGAACTGCAAACTATTTTAAATATTTTCCACGCGGCCAAAGCGAACTATACGCTGAGTAGTAAACGTTGGGATGCGACCAATATTTGTCTGTTCACGGGTAAAGATGATGAGTTCTGCGAAATTTCACGACCGCTCTTCGAAGAAGCGGAAAGGTTAAATCCTAAAGAGATTATTGTCACAGAATGTGGTCATGCTTTCAGATCGACAAAAGTGTTCGAGCGTAAGTTCTGGAAGGGCAAACCAATGCCAGTACGTCACATAGTTGAGCTATATGCCGATTGGATTAAAGATGGCACGTTAAAACCAGATAAAACCAGAAACACCCTTTCTGTAACCCTCCACGATCCCTGTAATACGGTTCGTAAAGAAGGCGTCACAGAACCACAACGTTATGTGTTAGAAAATACCGTCATGGATTTCATCGATATGAATCCTAATGGTAAGTATAACATTTGCTGTGGAGCAGGTGGCGGAGCTTTAGCTGTCGCTGCGACCAAAGGGCAGCGTATGATTAAAGCCAAACCTAAAGTTGATCAGTTAGTAGCTACTGGTGCCAAGATAGGGTGTATTCCCTGTCATAACTGCATCGATCAGTTTAATGACATGAATAAATACTACAAGCTCGGTATGAGAATACAACATCTGAGTCCCTTACTAGAAATTGCCTTAGGTCTAACAGAACAGGATTGATTTTTGGTGCTCAAGATATAATAAGCCCCGACGATGTAAAATCACATCGCCGGGGCTTTGCTTCATTTGTTCTTCTTACGTATACGGTGTCCAACGATTAAAAACATAAGTAGTACCAACGTAGTAAGTATACTTTTGAATAAGAATTTATATTTGGTTGGCGTGGGTGGATTGCTGACGATAACCGGGCTTTTAACCTCTGCTTCTAACCCAGTTGGAGTGATAATATTGCTTTGGAGAATCTCTTGGTAATTCTTCAAGTTTTCGTAAATAGGTAAACGAAGTGCATCGTTTCCATAAGCTAACGATAATTGACTGTTCCCAGGATCCATAAACACCAATTTATCTAGATGATATTTAATAGTCACCGAATTAAGGTTAATGGGAACACCATCATCATTGTGGATGATAAGCCTAAGCTTGTCAATCGGGGGATTACTCGTCCACGCTATGTCTCTATTATGAGTTGAAGCTATGGGCGGGCTTTTAACGATCTCTCCGTCTGACAGATAAGTCGTTAACTCCTCTTTAAGACCGAAAAGTCCATAGGAGAAAGCTCTTAGATCATCGGTGTTAATTTCTAAGCAAAAGGCGTTCCGGTGATTTACTTGGATAGTAATCACTGAATCCGTTCCATCCTGTGTAGAGATATACTGAGCCCCTTCGGATAAGATGAAGGAGCTTTTTTCAGACTCGGTTAATGCGTCACCAATTGATGCAATAATATAAGGTAGCTCTTCGTCCTGCTCATTGATGACTCTTAAATCATTGAGGAGACTACTATGAGCGTAGACGTCCTTATCTAAAATAACGGATTTATACCCTATCAAATTGTCAGTTTGAATGACTCTTGAATAATGAAAACTGCTCCCAGCGTATACGGGTGTCACAAAAAGTATCAGCAAACAAAATAGAATAGTGACGAGCTTACGCATGGTATTGATACGCTTCATATCTACTCACAGATATCCCTCCTTTGTTGTCTACTATTATAATACTCGTAGTCGGCTAAAAGCTAGACTATTGTAATAAGAACAATACAAATACAAACAATTAAATGTTTTTTATAAATACTAATTACAAGATTCTGCAATTAAGGTTATAATGAGCTAGCAGATGTCAGATTATACAAAAGTCACGAGATGAAAGAGAGATAAAAGAATGACAGTTTCTATATTAACGGATAGCACAAGCTATTTGGGTGAGGAAATCAGAAAAGATTTAAATATTAACATGGTCTCTTTAAATCTTTCCTTCGACAATGAAAGTATTAGAGAAGTGGACATTGATAACGATCGTTTTTATAAGATAATGGCTGCCAATGGAATTCCCACGTCCTCACAGCCTTCAGTGGGAGACATGCATCAAGCAATGCTTGATGTGGTCGAGAAGGGTGATAGCCTATGCTGTATTTTCTTATCGTCTGATATGAGTGGTACTTTATCAACTAGCCAAATAGCAAAAGAGATGGTCTTGGAAAAGCATGCTGATGCCCAGATAGAGATTGTTGATTCACGGTCTAACTGTATGCAACTTGGCTTTGCTGTCGTCTTAGCAGCAAGAGCAGCAAAAGAAGGTAAGAATTTAGAGCAGGTGAAAGAAGCTGCATTAGAAACCATTAGAAGAAGTCGTTTCTTATTTATACCTGAAAATCTGGACTACTTAAAAAAGGGTGGAAGAATTGGCGGCGCTAGTGCTTTGATCGGAAATCTATTTAAAATTATCCCCATATTGACGGTTGAGGACGGGAAAACAACTCTTCTAATGAAGGTAAGGACCAAAAAAAATGCAGTTTTGGCTATGACAGATAAAATGCTGCAGGATATTGGCCATTTCGGTTTAGGTGAGATGGTTGTTCTGCACATTAATTGCCTGGACGAAGCAAAAGAACTAGCAAACGTGATCAAAGAAAAGCTAAATGTAACCATAGAAATCATGGATATTGGACCAGTCATTGGATTACATGTGGGACCAGGTGCAATCGCCATTGCATACTATACACTTAAGGCTATGAGATAACAGGTATAAACGACCATGGGACTAGATCACACGCATTCAAGTTAAGTCTGTAGAAACCACTTCCTAGGTAACGATCGGGGGTGGTTTCTTTGTCGGTTTAATCTATAAACGATCGTCTTAGCGACTTTATCGTCTACAATAAAATGTCTAAGCGCAATGATATAGTTTAATTATAGTTAAAGGGAAATTATGAAGAGGGAAGGGATAGTATAGTATAGTGTCAATAAATAAGTTTAAGGTCTTGGTAAATTTCTATTGATTTTATCTTCAAATGCAGTTATAATAAGAACAAATGTTCCTTATGACAAAATATATGTACTGTATAATTTAAAAAGGAAGGATGTGTGGAATGTCATGCCAAAAGCAACAGTCATTTGTTTCATTTCCTCATTATTATCCTATGGTATGGGGTCTTCGAAAATATCTTCTCTCAAGAACGCAGTTACCGTCAATAGCAGTACTTATGATTCTAACATTCTTGTATCTATAGCAACAGGTTATTTTGTTTTGGCCATCATCTTTGCGCTCACTGGATTTTTCTTTTACATAATAAAACAAAATAAGAAACAGAAATGCATAAAATTAAATGACATGAACTTTAGAAGAACCCCTAGGCGCGAACGGGAAATTGCATAATAATAGTACCATTGAATGATATTGCGATCACTCGTTCGGTAGAAAATAATGAGAGAACCTCCAATTCAACTTGAAGGTTCTCTCATTATTTATCATATAACTTAGTTTATCATGACTGGGCTTTGAGATTTAACAGGGATACCATCACTCTTGCTGCCTGTTGAAGGGTATCAAGTTTATACACTCTATTTTTCTGGGTGACCCCGATTAAATCAAACTTTTCAGCTTTGACATGGGCAATGAAACGCTCCATAGATGTAAGACAAGTCGTTAGTCCATTGCCAGTACCGCCAGCAGCAGCTACTGCTATGACTGGTTTCCCTTCAAAGAAAGACTTTTCTTTTTTCAAGGCTTCACATCGTCGTACACGGTCAAAAAAAGCTTTAGCTGATTCACTCATTTCGCCCCAATAAACAGGAGTTACTAAAACATAAGCATCTATATCGGCCATTGAGGTATGTAACGCTTGAAAATCGTCTTCAACTTGACACACGTGTTCGTTACGACAAGTTCCCCAACCATTATCACAGGCTTGGCAGCTACCAATCTTTAGTTGATTGAGGTTCACCATAACAACTTGTGCCCCCCCCTCTATGGTTCCTGTTTTGGCAGCGATACCGCAGGCCGCTGTCAATCCATCAGTATTTGGACTACTTGTATAAATCATAACCTTCATCATAATCAATCCTTCATTTATTTATTCTGTTTACAGTGTATCAGTAAAAGAATGTCCATGGAAACATATTTTTTGATGTCGTAGTGCAAAATCCTAGGAGACATTAGTCTTCTGAGATTTAATTGTTACTAAATAAAAGTACTTAAGCTGAAAAAATGTCTTTGGCGCAAGGCAATAGTATAGTAAACTATGAATATAAAGGGGGATGGATAGAATATGGAAAAAGATAAGAAAATTGCAGTACTCATCGACGCGGATAATGTGTCTGACAAATATATTAGATATATATTTGATGAAATTTCCAACCATGGGACACCCACCTATAAGCGAATATATGGAGATTGGACAAAGCCCCAACTGGGACCGTGGAAAAATGTGCTGCTTAACTACTCTATCACCCCAATTCAGCAATACAGCTATACAACCGGTAAAAATGCGACTGATGCAGCATTAATCATTGACGCAATGGATATTCTATATTCCGATAATGTAGACGGCTTTTGCATCGTATCAAGCGATAGTGATTTTACTAAGCTGGCCGCCCGTTTAAGAGAGTCTGGAATGTATGTTATCGGTATGGGGGAAAAGAAAACGCCTTCGCCATTCATAGCAGCTTGTGAAAAATTCAAGTATCTTGAAGTTCTTGCGGCGATCCCAATAAATTCTGAAAAATCCCAGATCAGTGATAGACCAGAAAAGCAAGATGTGCCAAAAGAAGGCATAGCGAATGTGCAAAAGCTTATAGAATCTATAAAAGTTATCATACCAGAAAGTTCAGACGAGGAGGGCTGGGCATTTTTGGGCGAAGTCGGAAAAAGGCTCAATATGCGATACCCGGATTTTGATACACGGAACTACGGGCATTCTAAGCTGGCTCCTCTTATAGCATCCTTAAAACAATTTGAAATCCAGTCACGGAAAACAAGTAATCCACACATTATCCATTACTTCATTAAAAATAAAGCGGGTACTCAGTTGTTGCGAAAATAAACGAGTGTCCATGGAACAAATGCCAAACAACTGACTTTCATTGGCAATTCCAAGCGTACATATCCATACAATAGTATCAAAGCCGCCCAAGATCATAGACCGCAAAATGATTGTTATGATGGAGGTACACTTGGTATGGGGATATGGAGAGCATTTGTAAACTCGTTAAGGTACATTCGAAATTTTTGGCAGCACCCTGCTAAAACACAGCCAGCAATTCGGTACACCTTCAATAGCTCCTTCATTCAATCTTGGTATTGTCAGAATTGGGACTTAAACCGCTGGCTCCAAGAATATGGAATGTTACAAAAAATTGGAATCGATGAAATCATTATTCAGGACATTGCTGACACAAAAGCAAAGCATGCCGTGTATCCAACTAAGATGGAAGGTTATACAAGCAATACTCTTGATATGGTGGAAACCGCACTTAAAGCTGCTGTTATGATGGGCATGAAGGTGCGTATTGGATTAGGTTTTAGCAATGATTGGTGGGTAATAATCGCTTTCCACCCGGAATGGCTTATTAATGAAGCTAGTGTCAACCAAGAGATTGTTTCAGAGATCGTGTCAATGTATGGATGTTATGAATCGCTTACAGGTTGGTATATTCCCTATGAGTTCCATCAGTTCACGGCTTTAGGTCGCGTGCGCCAAGGCGCTTTAAATAAGTTCTTCAGAGATATATCTGGTGCCATTAAGCTAAACAGCGACAAGAATATCATGGTTGCACCTTTTTATAATTCTCTGCTGTCTTTGAGGATGCCTTTAGCCTCCTGGTCAACGACCGTATATAAAATTTTAAGTAACACAGGGATAGATATTTTAGCCTTGCAAGATAGTATCGGCGCGGATTTTAATACAGTGGTTAATATCGATGAAATCTTTCGTTATACCAAAAAAGCCACCGATTCTATGGGTATGTCCTTATACGCCATTACAGAGACTTTTGGTGCCACTCTCAACGATAATCACCCCGCATCATTCAACAGAATCAAACACCAAATGGCAATAGAAGCTAAATATGTGCTGCGCTTTGTAGCCTTTAGCATTAATCACTATCAAAACAGGAACGAACCATTACAGGTGACAGGTTATGATGAGTACCAACGACACTATCTTGATCATGCTGCGGAGAACCCTTCCTGAAGAAATGTCTAGGTCGGTTTTATGTAATCTGTAAAGAGTACAAGGGGGATATCTGTTTGAACTGTACTAGACTTGGAAGCAGTTTATATCGATATCCCTCTTTTTAATTGTGGGATCATTAATTTTATACTCAATGAATTGAACCACATAGTCATTAAATAATCCTAACGACTCATTGATATGATAAAATAAGACAAGCCTTAACCCAGCAATATAACTATTTTGGTAGGAATAAGGTATGTGTGAGAAAATAACTTGAATAAATCATAGAATAAGAGCGAGAAGTAATTTAGCATTGAAGACAGCAAAGTTAGCAGAGGAATCATTAAAGACAACATCAAGGACTAACGACCCATATATTGATACGATCTATACCAATGAATAAGAAATACCAACACCACTATTGCTGGTATTTTTTATTCATTGCTCGAAAATAAGAAATAATGTAAACAGGGGAGGTACCTATATGAAACTGTTGCACATAGCTGATTTGCATATTGGGAAACGATTAAACGAGTTCAGCTTATTAGAGGATCAAAAGTACATATTACAAGAGATATTAAGAATAGTAGATGAGGTCAAGCCCCTAGGAATTCTTATGGCCGGGGATATTTATGATAAAAGTGTTCCTGCCGGAGAGGCAGTGGAAGTACTCGATGAGTTTTTGACAGAGATATTTTCTCGCCAGGTGCCTTTGTTCATTGTTAGTGGCAACCATGATTCAGCTGAGCGCATAAATTTTGGTAGTCGTATTATGCAGAAGAATGGGGTACATATAGCAGGGACCTTCGACGGTACGCTCAAGCATATTGTGCTTGAAGATGAGTTTGGTCCAGTAAATATTTTTCTTTTGCCCTTTATTAAACCAGCTATGGTCAATCAATATTATCCAGATGAGGACATTCAGTCCTATGAAGAGGCAGTTAACGTGGTAATTAATGCTACCCACATTAACGAAGGGGAGCGAAACATCCTTGTTGCGCACCAGTTTATTACGAGTGGCAACCAGCAACCCGAACGATCTGATTCTGAGACCATAGCGATTGGTGGTCTGGATAACATCGACGCTTCTGTGTTTAAAGCGTTTGATTATGTAGCACTTGGCCATTTACATGGTCCTCAGTCCATTGGCAGGGAAACGATTCGCTATGCTGGTTCACCCCTCAAATATTCGTTTTCAGAAACACGTCAACATAAATCTGTGACGATACTAGAATTAGTGCAAAAGGGCACACAAGATTTTAAAATTGTATCCCTAACAGCGTTGCGCGATATGAGAGAGATTAAGGGACCTCTAGAAGAGTTGGTACGGGCTGGGGCCTCGTTGGCGGAAATTTCAAAGGATTATATTCGTGCGATCTTAACAGATGAAGGTGAGGTTTATGACGCTATTGGGCAACTGCGCCAAGTCTATCCCAATTTGATGCGCATTGACTTTGAAAACAGTCGTAGCAGACAGGATGGTCACTCTAAAACTGCTGCGTCTGGAGATGTTGCTAGAAAAAGTCCCTTTGAATTGTTTGCAGAGTTTTATTTGAAGCAAAACAACCTAGAAATGAATCAGGAACAGTGCCTTATTATTCAGGAAGTCTTAGAACAGATTGGAGGGGTTGCCAAATGAAACCATTAAACGTGGTGATGAGCGCCTTTGGTCCCTACGCCGGCAAAGTCGAACTTCCTTTTCATCAGCTGGGCAACAATGGGTTGTTCTTGATAACCGGAGACACAGGAGCGGGTAAGACCACAATTTTTGACGCCATAGCCTTTGCTCTTTTTGATGGTGCAAGTGGCTCTGTGCGCACAGTTGATACCCTCAGAAGTGACTTCTCAAGCCACGATACCCAAACCTATGTCAAATTGGAGTTCTCCCATAAAGGGCAAGACTACACCTTGACACGTAATCCCAAATACGAGCGTCCTAAAAAAAATGGAACTGGCTTTACCAATCAAAATGCAGATGCCACGCTTATTCTACCTAGTGGGGAGATCGTTACAGGCAACACTAAGGTCACTGATAAAATAGTAGAGTTACTGGGACTTGATTTTAAGCAATTTAAGCAAATTGCCATGATTGCCCAAGGCGAGTTCCTAAAGTTGTTACTAGCGGAAAGCAATGAGCGAGCAGGGATTTTTCGCAAAGTATTCAACACTAACATTTATATGTCATTACAGGAGGTTCTGAAGAGACGTGAGAGAGACTTAAAAGCGCGCTGCGAAGAAAGCATACGTAGCATTTTGCAATACACAGATGGCATTCAATGTGATAAAGCTCATGGAAACTATCTGCAACTTTCCGAGTTGCTGTCTCAACGCAGTATTCACGGTACGGAACAAATGATTATGTTAATGAAAACGTTGATTGCTGAAGATGAATTAATGAACGTCAGTTCCAAAACACAATCTGAGGAATTAGCCAAGTTAAGTATGGCTAAGACTTCCGAACTTAAAGAAGCCGAGTATGTCAACAGATCCTTTGCGGGGCTAGAGACTGCCCGAAAATTACTTAGAGGCCTGCTACAAAGAGCTGATGATATAGAGCGTAATGAAGCCACCGCCTTGGCGGCTGAAAAAGCATTGCATGGAGTACGGCCGCTTGAAGATGTCTATTTACGCGAAAAAAGAAGGCACGTTGAACTAACAACAAGTATGAAAAAGCTTAGAGATACGATTGCTGTTCAAACCCCTCAAGTGAAAGAACTTCATACTGCCTTGCTCACTGAGCAGCAAAGAGAGCCAGTGCGGGAGAAGTTCGCAAGTGATATTACAAAACTCACGGATGCCTTACCGCAATATAATAAGGTCGAGAAACTCAAGCAGGATAAGGACAAGCAGGAGAAAATTGTGCAAACCCTTGAAAATTCACTGGTCGCCTTGAAACTACAAAAGGTAAAGCTTGTAGAACGGAAAGACAAGTTAAGCAAGGAGCGTGATGGGCTGAGTGATGTGGAAACACGTCTCCTAGAATGTAAAAATACTATTATAAATTTAGTAGCTCATAAGACCAACATCAACAGTATCGCCGATGGCATCATATCGGTGCATAAGATGCGTTCGGAGTATGGCAGGCTGCAAGGTAGCTACCTTACTGCTGAGAAACTATATATCGTCACAAATGATGAATACATTCATAAAGAAAGTGCCTTTTTTTGCGAGCAGGCCGGCATTTTGGCAACAGGCTTGGAGGAGGGGCTTCCTTGTCCTGTTTGCGGTGCTACTGAGCACCCACAAAAAGCTAAGTCTACAGCAGATGCACCAAGCGAAGCAGATATTCAACGATTAAAAACCCAGAGAGACGAAAAACAGCAAATAATGCAGCAGGCAAGCCAGAATGCCAACGTTAAAAAAACGCAGATAGAGACATCCGAAGCACATTTATTTCAAACGGCACGGAATGTGATCGAACACGATCTGTCGGACAGTCTGTCGGAGCTGCAATTACATGTACAAAGTGAACTTGAAAAAGCCACTGTAACTAACCAGGAACAAACGGCGGCCAGGCATGTTCTGGAAGCTCAGGTCACGAGAAAAACAGAATGTATGGAACAACTTGGCCTGAATGAGAATATATTTCAAAAAACAGAAGTTGCTTACACTGAGCAATCAGAGCAGAAGGCAGATCTCGTAGTTAGACTCAGTGCCATGAATAGTGAAATCCATACACTACAAACTGTACTGGAACATCTGTCGATAGAAAAAGCCCAACAAACGATTGTTGAAACAACTGGTAAATTAGAAGCCTCAAAGAGTGTTCTGAAAAAAGCAGAGAATGCTTATCTGGTAAACAATCGTACGCTTGACAGTAACAATACGCTTATTCAAGATCAGATCATTCGATTGGAAGCTGTAACTGCAACCTTAAATGAAGCATTGGCTGATTATACCTCAAAATACACAGAATATGGTTTTAAAGACGAGAATTCATATCACGCCGCGCTGTTAGCGGAGCATTCCCTTGCAGACCTCAAGAAAAATATTGCAGACTATCGCGATACTTGTAAAAGTACGAATACAGATATTGTGAGGCTGAGCGCGGAAACAGACCATAAACAACTAAAAGACACCGTAAAAATTCTAGAGCAACAAAATGCATTACAACGTGAAAAAGATATTTTGGACACAAAAATACAGAGCATTGTTGCGAGACTTCAATGCAATAAGACAATTAGTAAAGAAGTGGCTAAGGCTGAAACGGAGCGAAATGAATTAGAAAAAGCTTATTTGGTCGTCACCACCTTATCAAAAACTGCCAACGGAGAACTCGCCGGGAAGCAAAAGCTTGCTTTTGAACAATTTGTGCAGGCATCTTACTTTAACCAGATTATTGCCGAAGCCAACAAACGTCTGTCGGGCTTGTCCAATGGACGATATGATCTGCTTCGCAAGGAAAATGCCACAGATCTTCGTTCGCAATCGGGATTAGAGCTTGATGTGTTGGACAATTACACTGGGAAGATCCGTACCGTGAAATCATTGTCTGGCGGTGAATCGTTCAAGGCATCCCTTTCCTTGGCCTTAGGACTTTCGGATGTTATCCAAAGCTACGCAGGGGGTGTCGAAATTGACACCATGTTTATTGATGAGGGCTTTGGTGCTTTGGACGCCGAATCACTTGAACAGGCAATCATAACACTTAATAGTTTAACCTCAGGCAATAGACTCGTTGGTATCATCTCTCATGTGAGTGAACTGAAGGATCGGATTGATAAGAAGATTGTCATTAAAAAAGGGATTGGTGGAAGTACCCTTGAATTAGTGAGGTAATCAGGGTCTATAATGCAAACACACCATGGATTATCCAATACCCGTGCAGCATCATCACCCCTGAATAACAAGTTAAAACTATTCCTAACCCGTACGAAACTAACGTTCGCGAAGTGTTTCTTATTTGCCACAACGCAGACCCTAAAAATATAGGTAATGATATTTTTACCATCATAAGGGCTATAGGCTTTTGCAAGATTATCTGTTGCATTAGGGGATTACCTTCTTCGATCAGTTGTAGTCGCAATCCCCAGAGTGTAAATAATCCATCAAGAATACTAAAAAGCAGTAGGATTATGATGCAAAAAATCAACTGCTTATCAAAAATACAAAATTTATACTTTGCTGGTTTCTTAAATTTATCTGAGAAATACGCCAAATATGACACCTTACTTTCCGGTTTACTAACATCGATGTAAAGGTATTGTAAACAAGAAACCAATCATTTATAAGGTAGCAAAAACAGTCCAGACGAATTTATACTATGCAGCGAACTAATCCATCGCATAGAAAAGGTACTGAAGTCCCCGTGTAGCAAGGGCTTGAGTACCTTTTCTAAATATGTTATAGTTTTCTATTAAGGTGTAAGCTGGATTAATCATAGCAGAAATTACAGCATAAGGCGTATTTAGTACTACAAACTTCCAACGCATGACCCCCTTAAGAAAGAGAGAAACAATGATAAAAAGCAATTTTCAAGATTATTCATTAAGTGACGAGCTTTTGAAAGCCATCAACTTACTGAACTTTAACCGACCCACAAAAGTTCAGGACCAGGTTATTCCTGCAATTCTAGAACAAAAGGACCTCATCGTAAAATCCCAGACCGGAAGTGGCAAGACAGCGGCATTTGCCATTCCAATTTGCCAATTAGTTGATTGGGATGAAAACAGGCCGCAGGTCCTGGTCATTGAACCGACCAGAGAGCTCGCCCTGCAAGTAAAGGAAGCTTTCTTTCATATTGGAAGATTTAAGAGACTTAAAGTCTCCGCACTCTTTGGAAAGTCACCTTTTTACATTCAAGAAAAGGAATTGAAGCAAAAAACACATGTGGTGGTTGGAACACCCGGGCGGATTATTGACCATCTGGAGAGAGGGACCTTTGATCCTTCAAAGATTAAGTATTTAGTCATGGATGAAGCAGATGAAATGTTGAGAATGGGCTTTGTCGAACAAGTGAAAATGATTCTAGAGGCATTACCGGAAGATCGGGTGACCATCGTCTTATCTGCAACAATGCCTTCGGACATCAGTGCAATTTGTACTCATTATATGAAGGATCCCATTCATGTTGTCATTGAAGAACAGGATCCAGTGGCAGATAGGATTTTACAAACACGGTTCGAAGTCAGCGAAAACCAGAAGTTGCAACTCCTTAAAGACGTAGTGATTGTTGAAAATCCGGATAGCTGTTTGATATTTTGCAATACTCAGGTCAAGGTGGATGAGGTATATAACGAACTAGACTATCAGGGCTTCACTTGTGATAAGATTCATGGCGGCATGGAGCAATCGGATCGGCTTAGGGTCATGGAACATTTTAAGCGAGGACATTTTAGATATCTCGTTGCAACCGATGTCGCTGCACGTGGCATCGACGTGGACCAAATTGGCCTTGTGATTAATTTTGACGTGCCTAACAACTGTGAAGGCTATGTTCATAGGATCGGGAGAACAGGACGCATCGGTAACATGGGTAAAGCTATTACCTTTGTCGCACCTTCAGAAAATAGGTTACTAGACGATATTCATCGGTTTATTGGAAACGAGATTCCACTCGGTGAAAGGCCTGGTCAAGAAGTTGTCCTAGAAGCTAAGGAAGAATTTGCTGTGAAGATAAATTCAGCGCCTGAAATCAAAGAAACAAAAGGCGCCAAGCTCAGTGAAGGCATTATGAAACTCCATATCAATGCCGGCAAAAAAACGAAAATGAGAGCGGTTGATATAGTTGGTACACTGTGTGGTATAGAGGGCATGACAGCAGCGGATATAGGCATTATTAACATCATGGATATTTCGACCTTTGTGGAAATTTTAAATCATAAAGGAGAGATGGTGTCCCGTGAGCTTCAACAAAGACCCATCAAGGGCCGAATGAGGAAAGTCAGCAAGGCGGAGCGTTAGAAATCAAGAAGGAAACGTTTAAACTTGGCGAACTATGATACGCGTTCCTTCTACATCAATAACCTTAATTGTTGACCCACTGGGTATAAACATTCCTTCTGTCACAACATCAAGTCGTTCTCCACCAAAATCAGCGGTTCCTGCTGGTCGCAGCTGACTAAGTGAGGTTCCTTGTTTGTTTAAGAAGATAGCAAAGCTTTGTTTTGGTACAACATACCCGTCTTTTTGGGTTTGGCAGGTTTTCAAGGGAATTATTTCCCTAATAAAACGGGTTTGGGGCATACGAAAACTTAAGAAGAATAACCCTGCTTGAGTAAGTAATAATAAGCTTACATATAAAAAGCCTTGTGCTAAAGAATCAACCGTAAGTATGATCGCGGTGATTAGGGCGATTATGCCAAATAAGCCGAGAATTCCTCCAGGAACAACAACCTCCAGAATTAAGAGGATAATTCCGATTACAAATAACGTAGCAACTAGTTCAGTCCCCATTTTCTCCCCCTTATTATTATTTCTAAAACCTTTACTAGATTGATTAACAAACAGATATTGTGTTTCTGACACACAACCATAATATCTCAATACGCAATAAGTTATGTATTGGTTTATAATAGTATACTCTACTTTAGATGCCACCGTAAAATACTGCATTTTCTTGTCTGCAACGGTAGTGTTTACAAGCAATGGAAAGCAAAATTATATAACTTGTCAAGAGAAAAAATAATGTTAAAAGGCGAGGGGATATATAATGTTACGTTACCTCGCCTTTTAAACTAGTCGTCGCGTCAAATTCACTCCGTGCCCCATATCGTAAGATTATCGATGCAGTCTTGACAGATACATTTACCTTTTCTTTGTCTAAGGTGTTCATTGTTTCCACAAAGCACGCAGCCTGACAGATATTTTTTCAAAATAATCTCGTCGTCATCCGAGACGTAGATTGCTAAGCTGTCTCCTTTTTCGATCGATAATGTCTTACGGAGTTCTTTAGGAAGGACTACCCGTCCCAGTTGATCTATTTTTCGTATGATACCAGTCGCCTTTTTCAATTATATTCCCCTCCTGTTCAACCAATCTCGATTTCGTCGCTGTATTCCATGTTCGATATCTTGATTGTGGAGTTCGTTTTTATTACTGGGTGTTTAAGAAGTTAAATGCTATTACCCTATCAGATGATAGCATTTTAGAAGATCAAGCCTAAAGCGATAAGAATCAAAATAGCAACAGCGATCATCGCCACGCCAATGCCATGACCAACAACTGGTGCGACTGGGGGGCAACATACAGGGCGATGACAACACGCTCCACGCGTTCCACCTAAACCGAGACCGCCTAAACCAAATCCACCTTGACCAAATCCGAACATAATTAGTTCCTCCTTAAATTTAGAATACTATTCCCATTGCGATAAGCAGTAGAATGATGACTACTACTATAGCGATTCCTTCTCCAGAACGGTTCTTTGATCCGCAATTTTCACGATCAAAACCATCAAATGCCATCTTCGTTTCCTCCTTTGTTAAGAGATATTGCATAGTATGCATAGGCTTGGTCATGTGGAACATTATGGAAATAAATCAACCAATACAAATCGAAATATGGAGATGACTCGATTTATTACCATCGCACTAAGGGTTTGGTATGAGACTGGTGAATAGAATGTGTACTAGCTAATATAATGACAGAATTATGACTTTCCATATGTAATAAGAGAAGAGAAGGCTTTAGATATGACCGAAAGAATTGCTGGTTGTTACATACTAGAATGACAATCACTTCTGAAAAATTTTAAAAGTAGTACTGAATAAGTTCGGGTCAACAAACATAGTGTTGAGAAAGCATAATGGTCAGCATAAAAAAAGGTTGAATTCCAGAGAAAATGCTCTGGAATTTCAACCTTTTCGTAGGTATGTCGTTTTAGTTTTTCCTGTTTAAAAGAGTGTACTTTGCAATATTTACAGAGTGATCGCCAATACGTTCTAGATTGCTAAGGATATTAAGAAAGATGGCACCGTAACTTCCATTACAAGTACGTTGCCTGAGACGTTCAATATGTGCCGTACGCATACTGATTTCTAACTCGTCAACAATATCATCATATTTAAGTACTTTTTCAGATAAAGCAATATCATCAGTTTTTAAGACTTCTAAGGACATTGAAAAAATTTCTTGCACTTTCTCAAACATATTCATAAGATCACTAATGGCTTGTTCTGAGAACTTGACTTTTGATTCTACCGCATAATCAGTTAGTTCCATGAGATTAATGGCGTGGTCTCCGACTCGTTCCATGTCACCAATCACTTGGAGAATCCGATAACTCAAGTTTGATTGTTCAGATGTGAGCATTTTACCTGATGTAATTTTCAAGACATACTCTGTAATCTCGTTTTCAAGCTTATCGATCGCAGCTTCAAATTGAATGGTTAAGTGTTTATTGTGTGGGTTACGATCAAAAAAATAGTCTTTTGAATTTTCATATGCTTCACCGGCCATTCTACCCATTCGCAAGGTCTCACGGCTAGCATTGGCTAGAGCCACAGAAGGATTCCCAAATAAACGAGGTTCTAAATATTTAGGCTTTGCATTGATGATTACTTCCTCTTCCCCCGGAACAACTCTATCTACAATTTTCGCTAGAAGTCCAATAAAAGGCAATTGAATACAAGTATTTAAAATATTGAAGACACCATGAGTTTGAGCAATCTGAAGTTTTATTCCCAGTGTACTCCAAGTTCCCTCAAAGCCAGGAATCAGGATGTATATATAGTTGGTAAGCAAAATGACAAGTTTGGGAAAAACACCTAATAGGAAGAGCGGTAAAAAGATGGCTGTACCGATTATATTAAAGATTAAATGAGTTGCGGCTGCTCTTCTGGCCATGACAGAAGCTCCAATTCCTGCTAGGATTGCCGTGATGGTCGTCCCGATGTTATCCCCAAATAGAACGGGCACTGCCTGAGAGTAAGTAATAACACCTTGATTCGCAAGCTCCTGTAAGACTCCAATGGTTGCACTACTACTCTGAACAACAAGAGTGAAGATGGTTCCGATAAGTACACCAAGCAGAGGATTATTTTCCACATCGGACATCAAATCAATAAAGAAGGAGGAACTTCGCAGGGGTTGTAATCCATTGCCCATGATATCCATTCCATAAAAGAGAAGACCGAATCCTAGAATGACTTGTCCTAAATAGTTAATTCGCTTTGTTTTAAAGAAGAACAGTAAGAAAACCCCAACTGCAATGATCGGTAAGGCATACTTTTCAAGGTTAAAACCAATAAGGTAAGCTGTAAGTGTCGTTCCGATATTAGCTCCCATAATAATTCCAATTGATTGTCTAAATGTCAACAATCCTGCGTTAACGAGTCCAATCGCTAGGACAGTAGTACCACTACTACTTTGAATCAATGCTGTGACAATTGCGCCCGTTAGAACACCGCGAAGGGGAGTTCTAGTTCCTTTTTCAAGGATCACCCTTAACCGATCTCCGGCCACAGCTTGTAATCCTTCTGACATTGACTTAATACCAAAAAGGAAAAGTCCAAGCCCCCCGAAAAAGCTAAATAACACCGTGGTTAAGTCCATCTCTTCCAACCTTTCTTTGCTCTTATATCGGGTCTTCTGTGCAGCTTTCCAAATATAAATGGTCTGCTACTGATTGATTTTAGTTTTTTCTAACCGCAAAATTTAAAAACCATATTGTTCTTACCTATCAAAGTAGTATGAATGCAAAAATTGTAGAATATTACTCATTGAAAGATTATCATATTTGCTTTTACATCTCAATATCAATTTCACTATATATTTGCATTGTAGTACCATATGAAGGGAACTTGCAAAAGGGTAAATAGTACATAGTCATCGGAGGGTGTAGTAAAGCTGTTTCGTATCCCCAGGCGTTGGTTAGATAAACCTAACTAATTGACAATTAGGAGTAATGTTAATGTCTAGGAATTATGGAAGTTAGGCGTTAAAATGATTAAGCCGAATTAAAGGTTGAGTAAATTAGCAGCAGCTTTATTGTAGAACAGCTATTTGGCCTCTGCAAAAGTTGAGGACATATAGTACTAGAATTAAATTAAAATAGCTAAAGCTACAAATTGAGGGCAGCTTGTAAAGTAGGCTGTCAATATCTTAATCTAGTTCTCTGTATCCATCTACATATTGAAGAGTCTGGGAGTATCTCCAGTCTGTCTTTTCGGGACTCAGCATATAATCAAAGTATCTATCATCGTAGTACAGCGTCATCAAGTATACTGACGGGTACTGATCTAGTGTATAAACTGTGCTAAGATTTGTAGGATCTATAGCCATCCACCCATATTCAGGAATATATACTTCTACCCAGTCATGGAACCAGCTGTAAGCATTTGACCACTCTACTGCAGCATCTAGATTAGTAAATATCAACCCAGTACATACCCTAGCAGGAATTCCACTGGCCCTAAGCAGAGCTACAGTTAAGTCAGCGAATTCCTGACATACCCCTTCTTTATTTTTTAGCGCACTCAATGCTCCTTTGTTTCTGTATAAGCTATTTACGTCCAATTTAAGACTATTCTTGGTGTAATTCACGGTATTTTCTATAAGTTCGTTCGCACTGGTTGACTTTTTCTTAAGGTTAAGTGCTTCAGTAATAATTGCAGTAGCATTTGATTCTATAAACATAGAGCTATACAAATACTTATACGCGTCGGTACTTAAATTTCCACTGGCGTAAGCAGTTATTGGTATATTCTGTGGCACAATATTTTTCTTAAACTTTCTCAGCAACGCAACAGTTCTAATAGTAACTATCACAGATTCAGACGGTTTAACTGTGCCCAGAAATAAATTTCCGTTTTCTTTATATGAATTATCATACGTTGACGATGTTTTAGTATAAATTGTAGTTTGGTAATCACTATTAATAATCTCTGAATCCACTGATTTCATTACCACTTGTATATCTTTATCACTAGAATTAGTGACTTCTTTCCTCATAAGTACGTTTATTGTCCTAACATCCCAACCATCTCTACACAGCTCGATTTCTCCTTTAACGGTATAGGGAAGGTGTTCAAATCCCGTATACTCAGCGGAAGTTACCATAACCATAGTTATTGCCAATATAATTAAAGGAATTTTCGTTAGATATTTCCTTAGCACTGCTCACACCTCCGTCCTCAAGGCTATTTCGCCATAAACAGTCACATATGTCTCTTTGCGGCGATTTAGCTGTTTCTGTTTCTGTTTCTACTTGAGCCTCGGAAAAATGTGTTTTGTGTTCATACATCGAAGTCTCTTTCCACGTATTTACATCGTTATACATAGAAGGCAACCAGTATATGATTTTCTTGTGCTACTCCTTTTTAGAAATAATGTTAGCTTATGTATGATTAACCCATCATCTTGTAGATGCTTTGCTTTCAGTATATACTAAAATATTCACAATACTATAGATCAGTTGCCAAGTAATACTAGAAGGTGATCTATATCTACATTTCGATGTCCAATCTCTAATAAGAATTTTTATCCATTAATAGCATTTATTAATGTGGGATCTAAAATAGTCCCTCTTGATCAGACAATATGAGAATGTAATAACGTTAGGATATTGTCTCTTATTATAGGTTTTACCTGCCTGAAGGCCCGTGGTAAACCCTTTGCCATAATAGTAGTGGCAATACAATTAAATATATATCGGATACGACAAAATTTCGTTTGATTTATTGAAGAACTTGATTATACTTTAAATTGGGCATATGCTCAAATTAGGTTGATACGGTGTTTAGAACAAGGGGGAAAACATGGACCGAAAATTTTTAGAGCGTCTAGAAAAAGAACTGGTGGTCACATTAGGCTGCACTGAGCCTATTGCAATTGCTTTTGCAGCAGCGCTCGCTAAAAAGCATGTCAAGGGAGAGATAGTAACGTCCGTAAGAGTCTTAGCTAGTGCTAACGTGATTAAAAACGCAATGGCGGTTGTCATTCCAGGTACTAGAGGGAGTGGGGCTAATTTCGCAGCCGCTCTGGGGGTGCTTGCTGGAGATTCTTCAAAGGGTTTGGAAGTGCTGACAGGACTGATGCTGGGTGATGTAGAGAAAAGCGAAGAGAATGATCGAAGATAAGCTAGTAGTGGTAGGGTTAGCGGAAACATCACAAAAACTATATATAGAGGTGGTCGTTGAAACCTCAGAATCTAAGGCAAAGGTTATTATCGCTGATGAACATACAAAGGTTGTCTTTATTGAAGTGGATGGATTGACCTTAATTAACACTCTTACTGAAAATAAGTTGAGTGGAATCGGTAGGGAAGAGGATCCATTTATAACACTAGACTCCATATGGGAATTTGTACAAAGGGTGCGAATTGTGGACTTGAATATTATTAAGAAAGCCATTGAACTCAATACAATCATTGGTATATAAAGATTAATACCTACTTAAATTTTATTAATGCAGCTGAACGTTTAAGTTGTTCATCAAGAACTTTAGCATAAATTCTTGTTGTTCTAGGGTCAGAGTGTCCTAAAGCGTCTTGCACAATAGCCAGGTTATCCGTCTCGCGAAGGAGTAATGTTGCAAACGTGGAACGCATTTTGTGAGCACTGAAACCGTCTGTATTATGACCCATCATTTTAAGAATCTCCATATATTTAGATATAAGATTTTGCACTGCTCTCGTACTGATACGATTTCCTTGCATTGAGAGAAATAGCGCGTCTGGTTTAGTCTCAGCATAACGTTGTCTCTCATTGAGAACATAATCATTCAACGCTTCGGCTATTTCAGTATTAAAGTATACGACAGTTTCTTTATTTCCTTTGCGAATAACTTCAAAACAGTGTTTAGTAAGGTTTGTTGTTGTGAGATTGAGATTACAAAGTTCTGATAAGCGTAATCCCGTGCCAATAAACGTAAGGAATATGGCGTAATTACGTTTTTCAGTATATGCATGGTATTTGAGCTGTTCTTTAGATAAACCAGTTCCGCTTTGTAAAACATCAGTAAGGTCAGCAATTTGATTTGGCTCAAGAGCTTTAGGAAGCTTTTGATTGACATTAATAGGGTCTAGCTTGATAGTGACATCTTTAGAAATCATATCCTCACGTAGTAAATATCGATAGAGAGATTTTATGACTGCTTGCTTGCGAGCAAGAGCGCGAACTCCATTGTTTCGTTTAATCCTTGCCCAGCTCAAATAGGCTTCGATATCGCGATGACCGATATTTTCCATATGATTTAATATACCGATGCCTTCGGGAGAAGAGGGGAAGGTAGGCAATGAATCGCATAGGAACTGAAAAAACATACGTAGTTCATTGGTATATGCATATTGAGTATTGCTCGACTTATTTATGACAGCAAGATGATTGATAAACTCTTGTGCAAAATAGGGAATGACGTATACCCGATTCGCCGGACACAGGGAAGTTAGTGTAAACTAAACCTGTGGGGGGCGAAAATTATGTCAAACAACGGGAAACGGTATGATAAAGAATTCAAGGCAGATATAGTTCGTTTGGTA
>Ga0209386_1000092_pt1 | contig 46687 bp, 46 predicted proteins | sample NGEPertwo_FD_184510 | JGI IMG/M metagenome (GOLD analysis project Ga0209386, IMG submission 184510) | Arctic peat soil microbial communities from the Barrow Environmental Observatory site, Barrow, Alaska, USA - NGEE Permafrost154B-two... | ecosystem: Environmental > Terrestrial > Soil > Wetlands...
GCCGCTCTCGGAGCAATCCCGGCGAACCATCGAGAACTACTTCCACCGCGAGGATTTCCGCCGGGCCTACTACGACGAGATGGGGCAGATCACCTATCCCGCGCACACCCTCGAGATGTACACGGAAGCTCTGGTCCAAAGCGTGGACGCTCCTGCCATCCGCGAGCGCAAGTTGCGGGTGGTGGTCGACTACTCGTACTCCCCGGGTTCGAAGTTGCTGGGGGCCATCCTCGACCGTTTGGGCGTGGAGGCCATTGGCATCAACGCCTTCTCCGGGATAAGCGGCGCTTTCCGCCTGGCGAAGCATCTTCCCGAGGCCGAGGTGAAGGTCAAGCGCCTGGTCGATTCGATGGAGGCCGACCTCGGCCTGATCTTGGATCCGGGAGGCGAGCAGGTCTTTATTCTGGACGACGCCGGCCATACCCTGAGCCCTGATGAACTGCTCCTCCTGCTGCTCAGTCACGTCTGCGTGGAGCGGGGGAGAGGGTCGGTGGTTCTTCCGCTGCACGCCACCGTTCGCGCCGAGGAGGTAGCCGAACGCTGCGGCGCCACGGTTAGCCGTACCCGCAGCTCGGACCGGAGTGTGATGGAAGGGGCGAGCGAACCCGAGGTCATCTTCGCGGCCACGGCCAATGGCGGCCTGATCTTTCCCTCCTTCCTGCCCACCATGGATGCTTTCTTGACCGCCGCAATGGTGATGGAGATGGTTTCCCGGAGCTCGCATCCGCTTTCTCAGTTGGCGGGCGAAGTCCCCGCCGTCCACCTCGATCACGACGTGGTGTGTTGCCCCTGGCAGGCCAAAGGGGCGGCCATGAGGATGATGGTCGAGGAACTGCGCGACGAAGCCGTCTCCCTGGTGGACGGGATAAAAGTGTGGGTGGACCAGGATGAATGGGTGCAGATCCTGCCCGACGCCGACGAACCGCTGTTTCACGTGTACGCCGAAGGCCGGGACGACGAGCGGGCCGAAGAGCTGTTGCGAGACTACGTGGGGCGTCTCGACGAGGTGATCCGGAGGGCGCGTACGGAAGCGGTTAGATAGATAAGCAGGCAAGCTTTTCGCTTGACTGCTATCCTTCGTTTTTCGTAAGCACCTTTCCTGGAAGAAGCGTGACTGCAGGGCGTCATCATTACCTCATTCTGACCGGGTTTGCCTTCCTTCTTGGGCTGGGAGCGATGGTGGCTTTCCGGGCCAACGTGGCCGCGGAAGAAGCCGCCGGAGATCAGGGTGAACGCCATGATCAGCTGGTGCAGATCGTGGAACGGCTCGAGGACAAGAAGGACTATCTCGAGGAGAGCCTGGCCACGCTACGCACCGAGGTTTCCCGGCGCGAGCAGCAGGCTGCCTGGGGACGAGGTCTTTCCCGCACCTACGGTCAAGAACTCGAACAGATGCGTATGGCGGCCGGCCTCGTCGCGCTCGAGGGGCCGGGGATCGAGGTCACCCTCGCGGACAACCCGCAACCGCCCGAGCTGGGCCAGGACCCCAACAACTACATAATCCACGACTACGACATGCGCATCCTGGTGAACGCCCTTTGGGCGGGCGGGGCCGAGGCCGTCAGCGTCAACGGGCAGCGCATCGTGCAGGGCACGGCCGTGCGCTGCGTGGGCACTACTATCCTGGTCAACAACACCCGGATAGGTTCTCCGTTTACCATCGTCGCGATCGGCGATCCTGTCCGGCTGAAGAACGTACTCTCTCTGGACGAAGACGCCCGGTTGCTGCTCGAGCAATATTCCAAGCTCTTCGGACTGCAGGCTACGGTCAATGCTCGCGATGAGAGTCTGGTGCCCGCCTACGCCGGCAGCCTGACCCCCCGCGTGCTTCAGCCGCTCGCCGACGAAGCCCTGACCGTCGCCGGGCCCGGCAAGGAGGCTCCGTGATCTACCTGCCCCTACTCGGCCTGCTGCTGGGAGTGGCCATCGGCTACGTGGTCAACTATGAGGTCCCGCCTGAATATGCGCGCTATCTATCTATTGCGGTATTGGCCGCGCTCGACTCGACTCTGGGAGGGGTCCGGGCAATGCTCGAGCGGACCTTCAACGATCGCCTGTTCATAACCGGCTTCATCTCCAACACGATTCTCGCGGCGCTTATCACCTATCTTGGGGACCGCATGGGCCTCAGCCTTTATCTCGCGGCGGTGATCGCGTTCGGCGTGCGTATCTTCCAGAATCTGGCGATCGTGCGCAGGTTGATCCTGCGATGAGCGTTCGCAGCAAGACGACCTGGGGGCTTTTCCTGACCTTCGCGGTCCTGGGTTTCATGCTGGTGACGCAGGCGCGCGTCCAGGAGAATCGCAACCGGCAGCTGGATCTGCAGAGCGTGGAGGAGCTCACCATTCTGGTGGGGACCCTGAGCCAGGAGAACGACCGTCTGCAGGAAGAGGTCACCGAACTCCGGCTGCTTGCCATCGAGGACCGCTTCTCCCAGGAAGACCGGGCCGACAGCCTGGTGGAGCAGGAACGGACTTTGTCCGGCCTGCGCCTTCTGAATGGGGTGGTCGAGTCGTCCGGACCCGGCGTGCGTCTCGAGCTGCGCGATCCGCTGGGGGAACTGCACGCCTACGAGCTCGGGCAGGTCGTCAATGAGCTCAAGTCTGCCGGAGCCGAGGCGATAATAGTCAATGAAAGGCGTCTTTCGGTGAGGTCGGCCTTCGGCAACTTTGGACAGCGGGTGACCTTGGACGGAGTAACGCTGACAGCCCCCTACGAGATCGAAGCTCTGGGCGAACCCGATACTTTGATTTCATCGATGGTCATGGCGGGTGGGGTCATTCCCACCTTGGAAGGGCGGCCGGGGGTCTCGGTCGAAATCGTCAAGAGACAGGAGCTGCGGGCAGCCAGCCTGGAGAACCTGCCTACGTACGTTCTGGCCGCTCCCTCCAGGGAAGACGGGGACGGGGCCGGATAGCCGGACCCGCGGCGCGCCAGGCTCTTCCCAGACCTCGAGGCGGAGGTTCGAGATCCGACGAACGGTCGTCATAGTCCTGCTGAGCTTCATTTTGGCCGCGCCTGGATTCGCCCTGGCCGCCGACTCCTACCACCATCAGGGACGCGCCTACCGCGGCGTAGAGCTGCAGGGGAGAGCGCTGGGGGGATTCACCGAGGAGCAGGTGGCCGAGGAGCTGACCGCGTGGGCTGCCGGCCTTCTCGCGGCCCCCATCGAAGTCCGGCACGAAGACACTGTGGCCAAGTTATTTCCCCACCAAGCGGGCATCGCCCTGGACAAGAAGGCCACGCTCGCGGCGGTCATGGCTGTCGGACACGAGGCGGGGTGGCTCGAGCGTGGCCGCCAGCGGTTGGCTGCGTCCGTGGGGAGCGTAGCGGTCGAGCCCGTCTTCCTCGTCGACGAGGCACGCTTTCAATTCGAGGTGGATCGCCTCGCCCTGACCTTTGAAGAGCTTCCGAAGGACGCCGGCCTGCTCCTCACCGAGGAGGGTCCGAGGGTCGCAGCGGCGGAGGAAGGTCTCGCGCTCCGCCGCGACCTGCTGCAGCATGCGGTTCTGGCGGCCCTGCGCACGGGTTCCGCGAAGGTCGAGGCCCCGCTGGAAGCGGTCCCGCCGCTGGTGGGCACCGATGCCGCCCGGCGAGCCATGGAGGCAGCCAAGGTGGCCTTCAGCCGGCCGCTCGTCCTGCGATATCAGGACCACAACTTCGAACTCTCCGTAGAACAACTGACCCGAATGGCCGCCGTTCCGGAAACCGCGGGGGCCACCGCGTTGACTTTCGACACCCCCACCTCACGGGAGTTGTTGGAAAACCTGTTGGCCCCAATCCGGCAGCCGGCCGTCGACGCTCGGCTGAAGCCGGTCCTGGGGGAGAAGAACCTGGAGGTGATCCCGAGCAAGAGCGGCGTTGAGATCGACTGGGATTCGCTGTTCCGGGACCTCGCCCGCCTGGCCGGAGATGCGAATGCGGCTTACGTCCCGGTGCCGACCCTGCGGGCCGAGCCCAAGGTCACGACCACGGATGCGCTGGCCCTGGGAACGCGGAGGGAAGTCTCCTCCTTCACCAGCTACTTCAACACCGGTGATAGCGCTCGCGGCAATAACATCCGACAGGTAGCGAAGCTGCTGGACGGGACCATCGTCCGTCCGGGAGAGACCTTCTCTTTCAACGGCACGATCGGACCGCGCACCAAGGCAGCCGGCTTCGACGAGGCGCCGGTCATAATGGGTGGCGTCTTGACACCGGGAGTCGGGGGCGGGATCTGCCAGGTCTCGACTACACTCTTCAACGCGGTCTTCTTTGCCGGGCTGCCGGTGGACGAGCGTAAGCCGCACTCCTTCTACATCGACCACTATCCGCTTGGCCGGGATGCCACGGTTTCCTACGGCACGGTCGACTTCAAGTTCCGCAACGACTCCGACCGGCCCCTGCTGATCAGCGCGCAGGCGGGCGAGAACTCGGTAGAGATCACCCTGGCGGCCTCCAGTTGGGAGCGCACGGTGGAATACGAGGCCCAGGCGCCGGAGCGGTTGCGGCAGCCGCTCACCACTTCTTCCAACCCCCGCCACCTGCGCGATCCCAGCCTCGCACCGGGAGAGCAGGTGCTGGAGCAGGGAGTACCCGGACGCGAGGTGACCGTGACCCGGGTGGTGAAGGATGCGGAGGGCAAGGTGCTCCTCCGCGACGAATTCTCCAGCGTCTACGCGCCCAAGGATTACGTGCTGCGGATCGGCTAGTTCTGCCCGGTTCGGGCGATCACCTGCTTGCAGATCACCTTGAGGGTCTCGAACACGCCCTGTCCTGTGAGCGCGCACGCTTCCATTCCCGGCGAGTTGGTGTGGTTGAGTAACTCGTCCAGATCTTCTACCGAGAACACCTCGGAGAGGTCGCGCTTGTTGTACTGGATCATCATGGCCAGCCTCGAGAGATCGTCACCCTGCTCCTGGAGGTTCTCCCAGAGGTTCAGGTAGCTCTCGACATTCTCGTCCAGGCGGGTGACCTGGCTGTCGGCGACGAAGACGATGCCGTCCACGCCCTGCAGCACCAACTTGCGCGAGGCGTTGTAATAGGATTGACCCGGCACCGTGTAGAGGTGGAAGCGGGTCTTCATGCCCTTGACGGTCCCGAGCGAAAGAGGCAGAAAGTCGAAGTAGAGGGTCCGCTCCTCCTCGGTGGCGATGGAAACCAGTTTACCCCGGGCGCTGGGGTTCACCTTCTTGTGGATGTACTGGATGTTGGTGGTCTTGCCGCAAAGACCGCAGCCGTAGTAGACGATCTTGTAGTTGATCTCCCTGGCCGCGAAGTTGATTAAGGGCAACTGGTCACTCCACGTCGGCGAACAGATCGTCGATGGCCTCGTCCGCAAGAAGCGAGTAGTCGTCGTCGATCATCAGTGTGTCCTGTTGCTCGTCATCGGCGGAGTCGAGGAGGGGCTTGAGCACCTCGACCGCCCGGTTCGTGTACAACCGGACCTTGCCCACCTGGGTCTCGCGGCCGAAGGTGATCACCAGCAGAACCAGGTCGGTGACCTGGGAAACGTGCAGGTTGGACTCGTGCCCTTCGTGGAACAGCAGGGTGAACTCGCGTTCCTCGAGGACCGCTGCCAGTTGCTGCGTCGCGGCAAAAGAGCTGGCCGCAAGCGATGCCAGAGAGAGGGTGTCGGGGTGATGCTCGGACTCCGAGGTGGTGATCGGCTGGCCGCTGGTGGAAACCAGCGCGATGAAGCGCGATCGGGAAACCTCCCTCAGCTTCTCCAGGATCTCGTCGACCACCTGCATTTGCCGGTCGCTGATGACCAGTCCCTTTCGCCGCGCCAACGATCCTCCTCGAGCCGAAGATGAGGCTTGATCCGCTCGGAGTATAGCAGGGCGGTTTAGCCTTTTCTATGCGGTGGGACGTTGGTAGAATGCGGCCCGCGGCAGGGTTGGCGATGCTGATTGCGCGGGGCGAGGTGGTTCATGCCGAGGCGGATGGGGGGGACCCGGGGGAGCCGGCCTTCTTCATTGTCATGGAGAATGGGGCCGGGGACTTCCGTTTCCTTTCTGCAGAGCAGGAGGAGGTGACGGCCTCAGAGATCACCATTCAAGGCAACCTGGACAGCTTGCTGGTTCAGGCCACTTTGCAGTACGGACAGTAGCGGGGCAGCGGCCCCCGTTGTAAGATGCTTAAGGATCAGTGGTAAGAAAGGAGCGGCGGGTGAATCCCAAGAACCTGAAGTACCACAAGGAGCACGACTGGGTGCGTATCGAGGGTGAGACTGCGGTATTCGGTGTCACCGACTATGCTCAGGAGCAGCTCGGGGACATCGTCTATGTGGAGCTTCCCGAGGAAGGTACCGAGGTGACGGCGGGGAGTTCCTTCGCCGAAATAGAGTCGGTTAAGGCGGTCTCCGATGTTTACGCCCCGCTTAGCGGGACCATCGTGGAGATCAATGAGGAAGTGGTCGACGCGCCGGAGACCATCAATGAGAGTCCTTATGAAAACGGCTGGTTGGTGAAGGTCAAGATCAGCGAGCCGGGCGAAGCGGACGATCTGATGAGTTCCGATGAATACGAGGGGATGCTCGCCGAAGAAGAGCAGTAGACCGGCGAGCCATAAAGCAGGATTGGCGACGAGGAGCGGGCGATGGCCTGCTCCTCTCGTCTTTTTGGCAGGCGCGAAGCTGAACCTCGACCTCGACTTTAAGGTTCATACAAGAGGAGCTATACTAGAGTCATGGACGCGCAAGGCCACACTGACTTCGACCTCCTGGTAAACATTCAGTCCTACCGTGACGAAGAACTGAAGCAGCTCTCCGAATCCCTCGAGAAAGACGAGAGGGAGATCTCGAAGCGGCGAAGGCTTATCCATGGTCAGCTCGACATACTGCGCGCCGAGATGGTGCGCCGGCTTCGGGACAAACACCGTTCGGGCGAGCCGCTTTTCGGGGAAGGCGATGTTGATCGCTTGAGTTCGATCCTAAGCTCTCCGAGACGCGATCCTGTGGACGACTCCTCGGAGTAATCTCCGGACGAAGCCAGGACGCCAGACCAGGGGAGGGATTGTCGTGGGGGACTTGATAGAACGGATGATCAGGGCCATCCATCAGCTCTTTGAGGAGTTCGGGGTGCACGTGCGCGAGGATCGGGTCCTTCGCTACGTGGCCGGCGAGCTCGATAAAGGCCGCCGGTTCGATGAGATTCTTGCCGATCCGTATGTGGTGAACAACACCGACGAGCAGGGCCGCAACCGCCTCCTCGAAAAGCCGGAGACCCTGCAGGCCGTGGAAGAGCAGCTGCTGTCGATGCGCCGCCCTTCTTAGGCTCTTCGGACACTATTCAGGAGGCAGGATGCGCAACTGTCCCAAGTGTGGCTTCGTCAACCACGACGAAGCGAATTTCTGCCAGCAGTGTGGAAGCCGGCTGGTACAGAAGGACCTCTCCGAGACCACGATCACGTACGCTCCCGGCCTCGACGAGGAAGGGGGCGAATCCACCCCCGCCGAAGCGGTCCACGCCTCACCCATCCTGGTGATTCGTTCAGGCGGCGGCAGAGAGGGGGAGAAGGCCGTGCTCGATACCGAGCTCTTGACCATCGGCCGCGATCCCGAGAATCACCTGTTCCTGGACGACGTGACGGTGTCGCGGCACCACGCGAGGGTAATCCGGGACGCACTGGGCTACGTGATCGAGGACCTCAACAGCCTGAACGGCACCTACGTTAACCGCAAGCGGGTGGAGAGACATCATCTGAGCGACGGGGATGAGTTGCAGATAGGCAAGTTCAAGCTCGGATTCCTGGAACCGGCGGAGTAGGTGGTGTCGCGCGAGGCCGACTCTGGCTCCGCCGGTTCTTCGGCGGGCAAAGAACGCAAGGTTCCGACCGAGGACCACTACACGATTGGTCGCCTGGTTGGCCTCCTTCAGGAAGAATTCCCGGATCTAAGCATCAGCAAGATTCGCTATCTGGAAGACCGCCGGCTGATCCAGCCCGAGCGTACCGAGGGCGGATACCGTCGCTACGGTGGCTCAGATCTTCGCCGACTGCGGACCATCCTCCGTCTGCAGAGAGACGAGTACCTGCCCCTCGAGGTGATCAAAGCGAGGCTGGAGCGGGGAACCGCGGCGACGACGCTGCGCCCACTGGGGCCGGCCCAGGATTCACGCGAGCCCGGCGTCCTCCGCCAGCCCGCGGAGAGCCTCTCCTGGCATTTCAAGTTGATCGATGCCTCACCCCGGACGCTGGGGGGCGGTCTCCGCGAGACGGACGTCGAGGTCATTCGCATCTGCCAGATTCTCGCGCGTTTTGGGGTGGAGCCCCGGAATCTCCGGCTGCTGAAATCGTCGGCCGAGAGAGAGGCTGCCCTGCTCGAGCAGGCAGTCACCACCGCGTTGCGCTCACACCACGAGGAGCGCCGCGCGGAAGGTGAGCGGAATCTGCAAGAACTGGCCGTCCTGGTCTCTCGCCTGGTCGAACTCCTTCTCTACAAGGAACTGCGGAGGCTGGTCGAGTAGCGCGCTGCCGGCCGCCTGCCCGCCCGACCACTCGTAATTCCACGATCAATCAATTGCGCCCCCAACGTTGGAGGCGCAAAGAACATGAACCAGGAGGCAAGGATGGACGCCGCAGACGCCTTGGACTTAAAACAGTACATCCGGGACATCCCCGACTTTCCCAAGGAAGGCATTCTCTTCCGGGACATCATGCCCCTGCTGCAGGACCCGGTCGCTCTGCGCTACACCGTCGACCGGTTGGTCGAGTTCGGCACGGCGAAGAAGGTCGACGTGGTCTTGGGGGCAGAGGCGCGAGGCTTCATCCTGGGGGCGGCCCTGGCCTATGGACTCGGCGCGGGATTCGTGCCCGCGCGTAAGCCGGGGAAACTCCCATGGAACGTGGCCCGGGCGGAGTACGAACTGGAATACGGCACCGACGTCCTGGAGATGCACACGGATGCCATAAAGCCCGGGCAGCGGGTAATAATCCATGACGACTTGCTGGCCACCGGGGGCACCGCCAAGGCAAAGGTGGAGTTGGTGGAGCAGGCGGGGGGGACCGTGGTGGGGCTCGTCTTCGTCATCGAGTTGGAGTTTCTCAAAGGGCGCGACCGGCTCCAAGGCTACGACGTGCTCAGTCTGATCCGCTACTAGAATCTGGACTAGTGCGAAAAGCCGAAAGCCGCCCCTTCGGACGGCTTTCGGGTACTGATCTGGCGAATGCTACCGGAGGCGCCGGCGGCGGCGTCTGACGAGTAGCTCAGCGACTAGCGGCTCACGCCACCTCCGGTCCTGTCGCATCGCCAACTAGGCAAATTGTCTATCTGGACCACCTCCTTTCTGACGCTGAAGTGATTGTACACGCTCTCTCGGATTTGTGGAAGCCCTCGGAGAATCTCGTCCGCTCAGAGTGCCCCCATGGGAGTCTTTCGCGTGCGATAAAGGTCCGGCCGTCAAGCGCCGTCCCCGGCAAGGGGAGAGGGAGAGGCGGGTTCCTTGCCGGCTGATCCGGGCGAACCACTTGCCCACTCCTCACTTTACATAACATCTATTATGAGGCACAGAGAGGGAGGATCAGGAGAGGGGAGAACCATGGGTTGGAGATCCGGTCTGCGCCAATCCCGCGGATGAGCCGGCGACTCAATCGGCGGTGGGTGCCTGCCCCGCGTGGAACAGAAGGTCACGCACATGGATGGGCCGCCCAGGTTCGACCACAACGATCTCCCTGTCCCAAGGCCCGGTCAGGAGCCTTTCTAGCAGTTTCGTCGAGCCGGCCACGGTTTCGCAATCGAGTTCCAGACGCTCCGCCATGCCCCGCATGCGTTCCTGCCATGCCGGCGTTTCGTAGGCCTTCGTGTCTATTAGGGTCAGCCGCTCGTAGCCTTTTAGGTATGCCTCCCGCAGGCGCCGCGCACGTTCCGGTCCGTATTGCTCATCCCAGCACTCGTAGCTGTCGAGCATGAAGTTGTCGTGGGTCAACCACCCCTTGGTCAAATAGAAGGCGTGCGCGTCGCGGACAACTTCTTCTCGGGAGCCGCCGTGATTTAGGAACAGGTGCACGCAGTCGTCCACCCGTGGAAACACCAACCGGCAGGATCGCGAAGTAAGCCCCGCGAGTGAGTATCCACAGAAACCGTAGGCCAGCAGGATATCCTTGGGAGTCTGTACTGCGACGAGGTCCGTCCGCCGCGCCGCCGCTCCTCTGCCGGGGTGGATACCCCCGAGGGTAACTGTAGGCAATCTCCTGTCGACGGCCTCATCGATCTGGTCGATGAGGCCCTGCAGACGCCTTCGAAGGTTGTCCGGAACGTCGTGCAGCCCGCTTTCTACCCAGACCACTTGCGGCAGCGAAGCAGCGGGTGACTGCTCTGGGTTGCGAGCCTCCAGATCATTCAGGACGTGACGGAGTTCGTCCTCGAAGATCTCGCAGGCCACGACCAAGGTGGGCGCCCGTGGCTCGAGATGTGCTGTTGCGACCATACGCCTATTCTAGCCGACAACCGCGGGCGGCCTCGGGAGCAAGGCGTCCCCGCTGTCTAGAAAGCTGTGGTCGCCAACGAAGTGGCGATGGTTGTGGTGGTCGTCGGCGGCACCTGGGTAGTGGTCGTCGACGGAGCAAGCGTGGTTGTCGTGGACGGGGATTCCGTGGTGGTTGTCGGAGCGAGCGTTGTCGTGGTCGTCGGCGCATCGGCGAGAGCTCTGTAGCGAGTCATCACCATGGCCACGTGAGCCCTCCTAGCTGGAACGTAGGGTTGAAACGCGTCCCCGGTGTAGCCGTGCATCAGACCCAGTTGCCTCACCAGCGCGGTGTCCACGAGCCCGTATTCGGGTACGTCCACGAAGGGCGGATTGCTCGCCACCACGGCGACCGGAGCATAACCCTTGAGATTCCGAGCCATTCGGGCGACTATCTGGGCCAACTGCAGGCGTGTGATGCTCTCTCCAAGCCGATAGACCGGCCGTCCTGCGGTATCTTCGCTGCCCTGAACCAGCCCGGACGCCACCGCCTCCTGTACGTAATCGTAGGGGTAAGCCAAGATCGCCCCAGAGGAGTCGCGTACGGCGGACACATCCACGAAGTTCACCACGGCGGGTTCCACCACGGCGGTATGCAGGCCGGCCGTCCTGACCGACACTTTGGTGAACTGCGCCCGGGTCATCGGATCCAACGGCCCGAACCAGTCGGGGTTGTAGCCCGCCAAGATACCGACATCAACCAACTGTAGTATGGCCCGCCCGGCCTCGTCACCCTCAGAAACGTCGAAGAAACGCCGGTTTTCTTTCAGCAACCCGGCGACCGTGGTCAACTCGTAGCCTCGTGCGCGCAGTCCGGTAATGATGCCCGGAAGCGCCTCGGCCGTGTGCGGGGCCGACAGATGCATCAGTACGATCGAGCCGCTGCGGGCGTACCGGAGAACGTGGTCGCGTATGCGCGCCGCGGAGTATCCTCGCCAGTCGTTCGTGTCGACGTCCCAGAGGATCTGATAGAGAAAACCCTTCTCCCCGGCGATCTGAGCCACTGTGCTGCTGGTGGCTCCGTAAGGCGGACGGAAGAAGGGCGCGGTGCGGGCCCCCGTGGCCGAGCGGTATGCGGCCGTGCCGCCCCCGATCTCCCGGCGCGCAAGACTCCCGCCGACCGCGGCCACGTTCATATGGTTTAGGCTGTGGTCTGCTACCTCGAAGCCCCCGTGCAGTAAGGCGGAGGTGATTCGCGGATGCACGTTAACGTAGGAGCCCACCACGAAAACCGTAGCCGGCGTGTCGTAGCGCCGGAGCACGTCGAGGACGGCCAGCGCCCGCTGCTCGTAAAGGTTGTCGTCGAAAGTCAATGCAATGCGCGGTCGATCCGCGGGCCCGCTTCTTAGCACCGGGGCCGAAGCCGCATCGGCCCCAGCCGGCAAATCAAAAAGGCTGTAGAGAAGCATTAGGACGATGATCGCGGACAGGCCGCGAGTGATCCGAGCAACCACCATACCCCTCCCCCGCTCTGAGACGCCGCCTAGTGCATTGACCAGCGCCCGTGAAGTCGGGCTGCGCTCTTACCCTATCGCTTGATCTGCGAAAGCGCGACGAAGCCGTAGCCTTCAGCCTTGAGGTCGGCTATGAGCCGGGGCAGGATCTCAGCGGTCTGCCGGCTACCTACGTGCATCAGCACTATAGCGCCCGGTTGCAGCTTGTCCAGCACCGTTTGCCGTATTTGCGAGGGGGTGCGTTCCGGCTTCCAGTCGAGCGTATCGATCGTCCAGTAGACGCTCACATAACCCTGATTGGCCAACTCCTCGAGTACGCGGGCGTTGCGGGCACCGAATGGCGGCCGGAACAGGGGCCGGGGATCGGCGACTCCCAGGGACGCGAGTAGTTCTTCTGTGCGCTGCAGTTGGTCGCGGATGGCAGAGGAGTCGAGTTCGGTGAAATCCGGGTGCGAGTAAGAGTGGTTGCCAATGGGATGACCCGCATCGATGATCGAGCGGGTGGCGTCGGGGTAGTCCTCTACGAACTCCCCGGTGAGAAAGAAGGTCGCCGGAACCTCCGCGGACTTCAAGGTAGCCAGGATTTGGACCAGAGGCGCGGGGTCGTAGGCAGCGTCGAAGGTGAGCGCGACCACCGGCGATTCCGTAGGAACGGTCACATACTCCCGCGGTCCTCCGGCGACTAGGTCACGACTCGGAACCGTCGTCGGGGCGGCGGTCACGGACGGTTCGGTCACGGGGGGCGACTCGTCAGCGTTCGAGGGTTCGGTCGTGTCTGGCTGTGCGGTCGTGGTGGTCGCTTGAGCGGAGGTATCGGTCTCTTCCGCCACCTGCTCGATCGCGGTGGTGCCCGATCCGCTCAACCGGTCTTCCTCGGCGTCAGCGGACAGCCCGTCGAGCAGGTCGGCGCAACCCGAAAGCAAGATGGCCGACCCGATCAACAGCAAGATCAGAATCAGACCGGGCAGGCGTATCGCCGTTAGTCGGTGAAGCATCGGAGAAGAGTAGCACCGGTCGATAAAGGTAGCGTAACTGACCGGTTACGCCGGAGCCCGAAGCTCTGGCTAGAAGATCTTCTTCGTGAGGATGGCTTTCAGACGGTCGAGGGCGCGGGTCTGCTCTCGGGACACCGTCCTTTGGGACATCCCCAACTCGTCTGCGGCCTCTTGTTGGGTCAGCTCTTTGAAGAACAGCAGGTAGAGCAACTTCTTGTGAGCCTCAGACAGTGCTCCCAGAGCGTCGTAGAGCAGAATCCGGTCCTCGATGGGCAGATTGAAGTTCTCCTGGCGGAGCGCTTTGATCGCGCCTCGGTCCGGCCCATCGGGCACCTCCGCGCCATTGTCCTCGAGAGAATGGACATCTACGGAACCGTAGAACCTGATCAGCTCCAGAATCCCCTCTTCCTGGACATTGACGGCGGCCGCTAACTCGGACATCGTGGGCGAACGTCCCTGATCGCGCAGGTAATCGCCCTGCACCTGTTGGATGCGCTCGTACAGGGACTTCGCCCAGCGGGGCTGCCGAACCAACATGTTGTCTCGGAGGTAGTGCCTCAGCTCGCCCTCGACCAACGGGAAGGCATAAGTGGAAAAGGCGGTTCCCCGGGTGCCGTCGAAGCGCTGCGCCGCCTTCAACAGACCCATTCGGGCGACCTGGAACAGATCTTCGTAGGGTTCCTCCGTGTAGGCGAAGCGTTTGAGCACGTGGTGGCAGAGCCGTTCGTTCCGACGCAGGAGGACGTCCAGACACTGCATCCAACCGTGAGACTGATATGCACGGGCCAGCTGCTCGTTGGTGAACTCCTCGAGGGCTGCCGTGTCCGTCGGATCGATGGCGACCTCGAGATGGGCCCGCCGCGGCTCGCGTGGCGCCTGGCTTGCAGGGGCTACCTCGAGCGGCGGCAGAGCCCGGATAATCGTATCTGGCTGAGTCAACATCCGCGCTCTACTCAACGAGTTGGAAGAGGTTGAAGATCGGCAGGTACATCGCGACCACGATCAGGCCCACCAGGCCGCCGATGAAGATCATCATGATCGGTTCGATGATCGAGGTAAGCGACTTAACCGAGGAATCCACCTCATCCTCGTAGAAGTCGGCGATCTTGTGCAGCATGGTGTCCAAGGCGCCGGTTTCCTCACCGATGGCGATCATCTGGGTCACCATCGGGGGAAACACCTTGACTCGTTCCAGCGGGCGCGCGATCGACTCCCCACCCTTGACGTTCTCCTTGACCTCTTCCATGGCGTGCTCGACCACCCGGTTGCCCGAGGTCTTGCCCGTGATGTCAATCGCCTGCAGGATGGGAACACCAGAGGAGACCAGGGTGGCGAGCGTGCGGCTGAACCGCGCAACCACGATCTTCTGAATGATGGGACCCAGCTTCATGGGCAGCTTTAACTTGATGCGGTCCCACACATCCGTGCCTTTGTCTGAGTTCTTGAGTTTCTTCAAGCCGTAGACAGCCAGGAAAAGCGCCGGGAAGATCACGAACCAGAATGATCGCATGAAGTTGCTGGTTCCCACCATTATCCTGGTGAGCAGCGGGAGTTGGCCGCCCAGGTCGTTGTACATCTCGGAGAAGATGGGGATCACGAAGAGGATCAGGCCGAGCATGACCATCACGGCAAAGACGCCGATAAGGATGGGGTAAGTCATGGCGGACTTGATGGAGCGGCGCAGGCTATCGTCCTTCTCCAGTTGGGTCGCGAGACGCTCCAGCGTTTGGTCGAGCACTCCGCCGATCTCTCCGGCACGAACCATGCTGACGTACAGGCGATCGAAGGCCACCGGATGGCGCTCGACCGAATCCGAGAGGGGCATGCCCGCCTCGACATCCTGCCGGACGGCGGCGATGACCTTGCGGAAGCGCTTGTTCTCGGTTTGCTCCTCGAGGATATAGAGCGCCCGCAGCAAAGGCAGCCCGGCATTGATCATGGTGGCGAACTGCCGCGAGAACACAACCTTGTCGCGCAGCTTGATCTTCGTCATGTTCTCGAGGAGCTCGTTGATGTCCGGGAGCCCCTTCTTCTCGTCGATCGAGAGAACGGTCAACCCCCGGCGGCGAAGCTCAGCGGAAACCGCCGCTTTGGAGGCTCCTTCTATCTCGCCAATGCTCTGGCCGCCCTTTCCAGGCCTGGCGGTATAAGTAAAGGTGCTCACTCTTGCCTCCTGTTGGCTAAGCGGCGCCGGACATCAAGAGCCGGCCGAGGTCTTCGGGATTAGAGCTTCGCTGGTCCGCCATCTCTCGACTGATCAGATTGCGGCGAACCAGATCCGCCAGCGCGTAATCCATGGTCTGCATGCCGTGCTTGGTCCCAGTTTGCATTACGGTGTAGATCTGGTGCGTCTTGCCCTCGCGGATCAGGTTCCGCACCGCGGGAGTGGGCATCAGGATCTCGCAGGCGACGACCCGCCCCCGCGCGTCGCGGCGCGGGAGCAGCTGCTGGGCGACGATGCCCTGAATGGTCGACGCGATCTGCACGCGGATCTGCTCCTGCTGATGCGGAGGAAAGACGTCGATCATGCGGTCGATGGTCTGTGGCGCATCCTGGGTGTGCAGAGTGGCGAACACCAAGTGGCCCGTTTCAGCGGCGGTGAGAGCGGTCTGGATAGTCTCGAGGTCTCTCATCTCGCCGATGAGGATGACGTCGGGGTCCTGCCTGAGCACGGACCTGAGTGCCCGGGCGAAGGACTGAGTATCCGCTCCCACTTCCCGCTGATTGATCACGCAGTTCTTGTGGCCGTGAAGGAACTCGATCGGGTCCTCGATGGTCATGATGTGTTCCTGCCGCGACTGATTGATCTCGTCGATGATCGCGGCCAGCGTGGTGGATTTACCGGAACCGGTGGGCCCGGTGACCAGAATGAAGCCCCGAGGCTTGGTGCAAAATCCGTGCAACGCCTTGGGTAGTCCGAGTTCGCCGAGACTCTTGATGTTGACCGGAATCAGCCGGAACGCGGCACCCAGACTGTTGCGCTGGAAGAAGGCGTTCACCCGAAAACGCGCTTTGCCGGGAAAGGAGTAGGAGAAATCGATCTCCCAATCGGTTTCGAGCCGCTGCCGCTGCTCCTGCGTCAGAATGCTGTAGATCAGCTCGCGCGTGCGGTTCGCGCTCATCGGTTCCGCACTAAAAGCATGCAGCTTGCCGTTGCTGCGAATCATCGGCGGCAGACCCACGGCTATGTGTAGGTCAGACGCTCCTCGTTCGAGGACCTCCAGTAAAATCTCGGCGATGTCCACTAAGCAACCTCCTCAGAGGGTCGTTCCGTCGCTGTCAACGAGCAGGAGCCGACAGGGTCACGGTCTAGACGATTACTCGCCCGATCTCCTCGATGCTCGTCCTGCCCTGGAGCACCTTGTCGATTCCGTCCTCTCGAAGGGTCTTCATCCCTTCCGCCTGGGCAACTCTGCTGATCTCATCGGCGCTTTTGCGCTCGACCGTTAGTCTTTCGATCGCCTCGGTGACGATCATCACCTCGTAGATCCCCACCCGGCCTTTGTAGCCGGTTCCGTTGCATCGGGGGCAGCCCACGCCTTTATAGAGGGTGACTTCCTCCCAGCCCTCCACGGCTTCCGTGGGAAAATCGCTGCGGCGAAGCATTTCCTGCGTCGGCTTGAAGGGCTCTTTGCAGGAGTCGCACAACTTGCGGGCGAGGCGCTGGGCGAGCACGCAATCCACGGCTGAGGCGGTGAGGAAGGGCTCCACCCCCATCTCGGTCAGGCGAGAGAGGGCCCCGGGAGCGTCGTTGGTGTGAAGTGTGGAGAGCACCAAGTGCCCGGTGAGCGCCGATTCGATCGCGATCTGACCCGTCTCAAAGTCCCGGATCTCGCCGATCATGACGATGTCGGGGTCGCAGCGCAGGATCGATTTGAGCGCCCGGGAGAAGGTCAAGCCCGCCTTGATATTGGCCTGCACCTGATTGATGCCCGTCAGTCGGTACTCAACCGGATCCTCTACCGTGATGATGTTCTTCTCGGGTGAATTCAGGATGTTGAGGGTGGCGTAGAGCGTGGTCGATTTTCCGGAGCCGGTCGGTCCGGTGACCAGGATGGCGCCGTACGGCTTCGTGAAAGACTTGCGGAAACGGGCGAGCGACTTCTCGCCAAACCCCAGATCCTCCAGGCGAATCATCACGTTGGACCTGTCGAGCAGGCGGAGCACGATCTTCTCGCCGTAGACAGTGGGCAGGCTGGCCACACGCAGGTCGATCGGCTTCCCCCCCACCATTAGCCCGATACGGCCGTCCTGCGGCACGCGGCGCTCGGCGATGTCGAGATCGGCCATGATCTTCAGGCGGGAAAGCACTCCCCGCTGCATCCGGCGAGGCACCGACATGATCTGGTGCAGCACGCCGTCGTTGCGGAAGCGGATCACCATCTCCTTGGATTGTGGTTCGAAGTGGACGTCGGAGGCGCCGTCGTCCGCGGCTTGAGCGAGAATGCTGTTGACGAGCTTGACGATCGGGGCCTCATCGATGGTTTCGCGGATATCCCGGACCTGATCGGCGGACAGTTCTCCGTCCTCGATTTGGTCCTCGAGGTTCTCCGCTACTTTCTCCCCGAGCCGGCTGACTTTGCCGATCTGCTCGAAGATATCCTCTTCCGTGGCGATGGCCGGCTCGATGTCGTAGCCGGTGAGGATGCGCAGGTCGTCAACGGCAAAGATGTTGGCCGGATCCACCATGGCGACGAGGAGCGTGTTCTCATTGACGTAGCGGACCGGGATCGCGGCGTAACGGCGGGCGTCCCGCTCGCTGATCAGACCGGAGACCGAGGGATCCACCTGCGTCTCGCCGAGATCGGCGAAGGGAACGTTCATACGGACGGAGAGGGCCCGGATGAGTTCGGGGTGGGTCAGGTGGCCGTTGGCAACCAGGATCTCGCCCACGCGCAGGTGGCTGGTTTCCTGTTCCTCGAGGGCCCGCTGCAGCTGTTCCTCGGTGACGAGTTCCAGGTCCAGCAAGATCTCGCCAAGCCTCTTCTTGTCCGGCCGGCGTTGGGGGATATCTTCTCTTTGCAGCTGCATCAGTGGCGCATCCACCGGCGCATCACCTCCACCGGCGCCGAGGTGCCGGTCCAGAGCTCGAATGCGAGCGCCGCCTGGCGCACGAGCATTTCACCGCCGTCAATGGTAATCGCTCCCCTCCTTATGGCCTCGTGGAGGAGCGGCGTAGGGCCGGATCCGTAAACCAGGTCCATGACCACATGCTCCTCGGTGAGTTGATCGGCGGGAAGCGGATAAGTCTTGACCCCGTCTTTGAGCCCGATCGAGGTGGCGTTGACGACGAGTTTGGTCTGCCGGAGCGCTTGGTTCAGCTCTCCGGCGGCGACGGTTTCGCAGCGGCCCTCGCCCCAACCGGCTGCGGCGGAGCAGAGATCCTCCGCTCTTTGGGCGGTGCGATTGTAGAGCAGCACTCGGCCTGCTCCGGCCGCAAGGAGCCCGGCCACTACCGCGCGGGCGGCACCGCCGGCCCCCAGTACCAGGCAGGTCTCGCCCTCGGGCCGGCGCCACCCCGCTTCCAACGCCTGCAGGAATCCCTCGACGTCAGTGTTGTGGCCCCGGAGAATCGCGTCCTGGTACACCAGGGTGTTGACCGCACCGACGGTGGCGGCCAGGGGCGCGACTTCGTCGAGGAGGGGCAGCAGCGCCTCCTTATGGGGTACGGTGACGTTGGCTCCGCGAAAGCCGACCGCCTTGAGGCCCTGTACCGCTGCCTCCAGGTCATCGGACAGCACGTCGAAGGCCAGATAGACGAGGTCGAGGCCGCGTTCCCGGAAGGCGGCGTTATGGATCTGCGGTGAGCGCGAGTGCGACACCGGATGGCCAAGCAGGGCAACCAGACCGGTCTTTGCGCTGATGTCTTCGGAATAGCTCACGTCACACACCGTACCCCTTGTTCTCTCCCGGGGTCGTTAGCCCTTGGTTGGAGCCTGGGCGGTGTCGCGACGCTAGGGAGCGTTGTCCTTTGCCTGCAGGAACTCCTCGTAGGAGGCCGTGAAGAAATGGTGGCCCGCTTCGTCCTGCAGCACGTAGTAGAGATAGTCGACATCCTCCGGCTGCAAAGCCGCCTCCAGAGCGGCCAGGCCCGGACTGGCGATGGGCCCGGGCGGCAGACCCGTCTTTTCACGGGTGTTATACGGAGAATCGACGGCCAGGTCACTCTGGGTCAGCGGTTCGGTCCTCTTCTTGAGGGCGTAGCGGACCGTGGCGTCGATGCCGAGCGTCATCCCCTCTTCGAGGCGATTGTAGATGACTGCGGAGACCTTGGCCCGCTCCTCCGGGATTCGGGCCTCCTTTTCGATCAACGAGGCGATGATCACCACCTGATAGGGGCTCACGCCAAGTTGCGAGGCGTTCTCCCAGGGAAGCTCGGCCGTCTTTTGGGAGAAGGTCTTCAACTGCTCGGCGATCAAGATCTCGGCGTCGCCTCCGTCGGGAAGGAGGTAGGTCTCGGGGAAGAGCAGCCCTTCCAGGCTCTCTGTTTCGATGGCGGTGCCTGCGAGCGCGGGCAACTCAAAGGCGTCGGCCGAGTTGGCGAGCTCCATGTAGTTGTCGGCGTCGACGAGTTCGCCCTCTCGCAGTCTATCCGCGGCCTGATCTATGGAGAGACCCTCGGGGAGCGTGACCCGGGCCAGATCTACCGTCGCGCCCCCTTCGCGAAGAGTGGCAATGATCTCGTCCGCGTCCTGGCCCACCCGGAATTCGTATGTTCCCGGTTTGATCTCGCCGGCGGCGCCCTGCATTCGTAGGCGCGCCACGAAGGTCCAACTGGAATCGATAATGCCTTCGCGCTTGAGCAGTTCGGCCACATCGCCGGCCGTGAGGCCCTCGAGCACCTGCACGGTGCGCACCTCACCCGTGCCCCCGCCGTTCTCACCGCTCGAGGGGTTGAAGCCCTGGTAGACCTTGTAGCCGAAGATGCCCACCACGGTTATCAGCACCAAAAAGCCGGTAATGGCGAACCAGCGGTGAAATCCGCGCAGAGCGCCCTTGGATGGCCGAGGCGCTTTCACGGCCGGCCCTCTTCCGCCAGGGAGTCGCGGGAGGCCCTCGCGGCTAGGGAATCCAGGTAGTTCTGCAGAAGATGGCAGGCGGCCACGGAGTCGACCTCCCCCCGGGAACCGCGGTCGCGGCGCGCCAGCTTGGTGGTGAAGCGCTCGTCCCAGGTGTGAATCCGGATCGGCGAAGCGTCGGCCAGAGCGGCGGCGAAGGCCTCGGCCCGCGACAACTGCTCGTTGGTACCGCCGGAGAGCGGGCGCGGTAGGCCAACCACTATGGCCTCGACTGCCTCTCTCGCCGCCGCCTCGATCACCGCCTCGACCAACCGCTCGGGATCCCTCTCCCGAAGGATCTCCACCGGCCTGCAGGTGATCCCCAGAGGATCCGAGACCGCAAGTCCGGTGCGGCTCGTCCCGTGATCGACGGCCAGGATTCTGCCCATCAGCCGACGAGTTTTTCTTTGATGGAGCGCCCCAGGGACTGCAGACCCTCTTCCAGGCGAGCAGGGTCTCCCCCGCCCCCGCGTCCAAGTGTGGGACTCCCGCCGCCGCCACCGCCGATGTGGGCACCCAGTTCCTTGACCAGGTCTCCGGCGTTGACCGCTTTTACGTCCTTGGTCCGGCTGGCCACGACCAGAGACTTGCCGTCGCTCTCGGCGGCAAGGACCACTACCGACGGAGCGAGGCGGTCGCGCACCTGGTCGACCAGGGCGATCAGTTGATCGACGTCCCGCGCCGGGACTCGCGCGACCGCCACGCTTACCCCGTCGTGGTTCTCAGCGGACTGCAGCACTTCCTCGACAACGTTCACGGACTTCCCGCTGCGGAGCTCCCCGACTTCGCCCTCGAGTTCTTTGATGTGGTCTTTCAGCTTCTGTATGGAGTTGAGCACCTGGTCATCTCGCGTCCCCAAGGCGGTAGCCGCTTCGCCCAGCAAGCGGTCGCGGTCGCGGTAATGCTCGATAGCCTTGCGGCCGGTCACCGCTTCGATGCGGCGGACGTTGGCCCCCACGCTGCCCTCAGACAGGATCTTGAAGGCCCCGATCTCCCCGGTCTGGTGGACGTGAGTGCCACCGCAGAGCTCGCGGCTAAAATCAGCGACCTCCACCACGCGGACGAAGTCGCCGTACTTCTCCCCGAAGAGGGCGACGGCTCCTAGGTCGCGCGCGTGTTCGAAACTGGTCACGAAGGCCCGTACCGGATGATTCTCGACGATCTTACGGTTGACGATCTCCTCCACCTCGGCGACGCGCTCGGGACCCAACGGTTCTGCGAAACTGAAGTCGAAGCGGAACTTCTCCGGGCGGACCGCCGAGCCCGCCTGAGTGGCGTCCTTGCCCAGAACCGTGCGCAGCGCATAATGCAGGAGGTGGGTACCGGTATGGTTCGCGGCGACGGAGTGGCGATGGGCCGGGGAGACGATTGCCCGCACGCGGGTGCCGGCCTGAAGCTCTCCGTCGGTTACGCGCGCCACGATCACCTGAACCGAGCCGTGAAGCTGCACGTCCTCGACTTCGGCGCGCCCAGTGTCCGCTTCCAGGTAACCGACATCGGCAATCTGTCCGCCGCCGGTCGAGTAGAACGGGCTTTCGTGAAGCGTAAGGAGAATTCGTTTCCCGTCCAGGGGCTCAAGCCGTTCGAGCACGGTGAACATGTCTTCCCGCTCGTAACCCATGAACTCCGTGGGCCGCCCTCCCTCGCGGGCGAAACGGATCATTGCTTCCTGGACCTCGTCGTCTCCCCCCTGTTGAGAAGCTCGGGCCCGGCGGCGCTGCTCGGCCATCTGGGCCTCAAAAGCGGCGTCATCCAACTCAAGCCCCCGCTCGGCCACGATCTCGCGGGTGACGTCGATAGGGAAGCCATAGGTGTCGTGCAGTACGAAGGCGGCCCGCCCGGGAAAGACCTTATCTCCCCTGGTAAGCGCCTGTTCGACCTCCTCGCCCAGGATAACCAGCCCCTGGTCCAAGGTGCGGTTGAAACGTTCCTCTTCGGCGCCCACAACCCGCAGAATGGTTTCCCGGCGTTCCCCCAATTCGGGGTACGCCTCGGCGAGCATCTCGATGGTCCGCTCGGCAAAGCGGGCAAGGTAAGGGGGCTCCATGCCGATTCCGCGGCCGAACCGTGCCGCCCGGCGGATCACCCTGCGCAGCACGTAACCCCGGCCTTCATTGCTGGGGAGCACGCCGTCCGCCACCAGGAAGGACATCGCCCGTGAGTGGTCGGCCAACACGCGCAACGCCACGCCCACCCGTTCGTCCTCGCCGAAGCGCACGCCCGCCACCTGTTCGCCCAACTCGAGCAGAGGGTAGAAGACGTCGGTTTCGAACACCGAAGCCACGTCCTGGGTGAGCGCCGCGATACGCTCCAGGCCCATGCCCGTGTCGATGTTCTTGCTGGGCAGGGGGGTGAGCCGGCCCTCCTCGTCCATGTTGTACTGCATGAAGACCAGGTTCCAGTACTCCACGTAGCGGTCGCACTCGCACCCGGGAAGGCAATTCGGGTCCTCGCAACCGTATTCTGGTCCCCGGTCGTAATAGAGCTCGGAGCAGGGTCCACAGGGGCCGGTGGGGCCCGGTGGCCCCCAAAAATTCTCGCTGCGGGGCAGTTCCACCATGCGGGTGCGGGGGATGCCGACGGCCTGCCAGGCCGCGATCGCCTCTTCGTCCTTCTCCACCTGTTCGTCGCCTTCGAACACCGATATCCAGATGCGCTCCGGATCGAAGCCGAGCACTTCCGTCGAGAATTCGTAGGCGAACCGAACGGCGCCTTCCTTGAAGTAGTCGCCCACAGAGAAGTTGCCGAGCATTTCAAAGAAGGTGCAGTGCCGCGCGGTGAGACCGACGCGGTCGATATCCGTGGTGCGGAAGCATTTCTGCACGCTGGTCAGCCGCCGGCGCAGAGGTTCCTCCATCCCCAGGAAGTAGGGCTTGAACTGCTGCATGCCGGCGGTGGTCAGCATCACCGAGGGGTCTTTATAGGGCACCAGCGACGAGCTGGAGACAAGTAGGTGCTCACGCTCGACAAAGAATTCGAGAAACAGGCGTCTAAGTTCGGACGTCTTCACGCGATTAACCAACCTCTCGGATGTGCCGGGGACAACGGGCCGGAGAAACCCGTTCAAGGTACCGCCTTCGCCGCAGGGCGCCTACTCCTCTTCGCTGTCCTCGATCTCGCGCAGCTCTCGCTCGTTCAGCATGAACTGACGCAGGAGCTCGATCGACTTACGGATTAGGCGGGAAACATGCATCTGGGATATGCCCACGCGGGCGGCGATCTGGGTCTGCGTCATGCCCTCGAAGAAACGCAGGTGCAAGATCAGCCGCTCTCTCTCGTCGAGCTTTTCCATTGCCGGAGCCAAAAAGCGCCGCTGCTCCACCAGTTCGTACTGAGTCTCTTCCTTGCCCAGGTAATCGAGCAACTCCATGGAGTCGTCTTCGTCTGATGATCCGCTCGAGTAGATGGACAGGGAACTGTAGGCGCGGCCGCTCTCGAGAGCCTCCAGCACCTCTTCCTCGGTCACCCCGGCATGCTCTGCCAGCTCCTGAATGGTCGGGGAACGGTTGAGCTCGACGGTGAGCTGCTCGATGACCTTGTTCAAGCGGATGTTGAGGTCCTGCAACGCCCGCGGGACCTTGACCGCCCAGCCCTTGTCCCGGAAGTACCGTTTGATCTCGCCGAGGACGGTGGGTGTGGCGTAGGTGGAGAGCTCCACCCCGCGGGTTATGTCGAAACGGTCGATCGCTTTGATCAGACCGATCGAGCCCACTTGCACCAGGTCCTCGACCGCCTGGCCTCGGGAAGCAAAGCGGCGGGCGAGACTGCGAACCAAAGGAAGGTATCGGATGATGAGCTCCTCGCGAGCCGCCGGATCTCCGTCCTCGTGGACGCGGCGCAGGAGTTCCTTCTCGGGTATCTCGTCTAGTCTTTCCAGCGCCGGGACCGGCCGCCCCGTGCTCGAAATGCTGCGATCGGCCATAGATCTACCGCACCGACTTTCTCATCGTTATGGAGAAGGAGTCTTCTCCATCTTCGGCGACCTCGTAGCCATCTATCAGGGAGCGCAACAGAAAGCATACGTCTATGCAGCGAGACTCGGCCTCCGGGAGCACGTGTCCCGCAACCAGCGTTTGCCTGAGGTCGGGATCCTTGAGACCCTCGAGCACTATCGCCACCTGATCGGGCTCGAGCAATACCGTCATCGACAGTTCTTTTCCTGATCCGTCCTGGTCGCTGCTCAGGATGCTATCCACCGCGAGCTGCAGGTCATCCAACGAGTCGAAAGACAGATTGCGCCGGAGACCGATACCGCCCAGCAGCATATGCAGAATCGGGACAAACGCCGCGTCCCGAGGAATTCTGAGGGTGACCTTATCCGCGGTCTGTGCCATCGGCCTGAGGAAACCTTCCCTAGCGCTCGTCTAGCTGTTCTTCGATTTCGGCCTGCTTCTCGCGAGAGGCCTGCTTACCCGCCTCGAAGGCCTCGGAGCCGCGGGCGCGCAGTTCTTCCCAATAACGGTGCGCTTCGCCCGGCACCTCCGACAAGGAGTCAGGCAGGCTCCGCCCAGTTTCTTTGGACATGCGGTAGGCGAGGGCAACTGCCGATCCGACAGCGGCCGCAGCGGCGCTGCCCAGACCCCAAGCTATCTTGCTCACGGCTGAGCCTCCTTCCGGCGACCCTTGAGGAACGTGCTCACGCTCTCGCTGATCCCTGCCGACAGGGCGCCGACCTTCTTGATAGGAGTGCTCACCGCGCTGCCTACGGCGGCCGTGGTGTGCTCGATGGTCCCCGTTAGACCCACGACGTTGCCCGTGATCTCTTCTATCTTGCCGAGTTCGGAGTTGACCTCATCGACGGTGGTCTGCAGCCGGGTGAGGATCGGCACCGTTTCTTCGCTCACGTCGTGGATGGTCGTGGTCAGCTGAGCGAAAACCGTGGCCAGCCGGTAAAAAGCCCAGCCCAGGCCAATTCCCACCAGCAAAAAGAAGATTCCAATGGCAATATCCATGAAGTCGCCCGCTGTCACACCGACTCCTCTCCTAGGTCATTCACGTGGCACACCGCCACCGAATTATCAGTGCGCGAAACAACGTGAAAGGGCGCCCGTGCGCCCACGCTCCCCAATATACCATAGGGGATACCCGCCCAATCCCAAGCAGGAAGCGGGCTTTCCGCGGCCGCGACGGCGCCCTTCTACGCCGTGCTGAGGATAATGCCCGCCGCGGCAACCCGGTGCCCAGAATAGAGTACGGCCACCTGACCGGGGGCCACCCCACGGACCGGCTGGGATAACTGCAGGATCAGCCGGCCTTCCGGCCCAGCCTCGATCTCGGCTCTCGTCGAGCCGCCGGAGGAACGCAACTGCACCTCGGCCTCCGCCGGCAGGTTTTTCCGATGAAGGACCAGGTCCCCCACCACCACTCGATGAACGTCGGCGGCTTCGCCCGGCCCCACCACCACCGTCTGCTGCTCCGGCCGCAACTCAACCACGTACTGCGGTTGCGAGGCGGAAATGCCCAGACCCCGCCGCTGCCCGATCGTGAAACCGTAGAGACCCTCGTGGCTGCCCAGCCGCCGGCCCTCGAGGTCCACGATCGGACCGGGAGTCTCGGGTAGCCTTTCGCGAAGAAACCGGCGATAGTCGTCGTCGGGAACGAAGCAGATTTCCTGGCTTTCTGGGCGGTCGTGTACGGCGAGGCCTCTTTCCCTGGCCAATTCCCGCACGGCCGGCTTGGTCAGCTCACCCAAGGGGAAGAGCATCCTTCGCAGAAGCCCGGGATCCACCAGGGCAAGCACGTAGGATTGATCCTTGTCCGGGTCCCCGCCCCGAGCGAGGCTTCCCTCAGGCTGCAGCATACGGGCGTAGTGGCCGGTCGCACCCCACTCGGCGCCTAGGCGGTCCGCCAATTCGAGCAACTCCTGGAAGCGGACCGCGGCGTTGCAGCGCGCGCACGGATTGGGCGTCCGGGCTTGAGAATATTCGGCCACGAAGTACTCCACGACCTCGTCATAGAACTTCTGGCTGAGGTCGACGACGAAGTGCGCCAATCCTAGTGAATGAGCCAAGTCGCGGGCGTCTCTGACCGCCTCGGGCGAACAGCAGGCGTTGTCCAGACCGCAGGCGGGATCGCTCCACAGGCGAAAGGTGACGCCGATCGGGTGGATGCCGCTTTCCAGGAGGCGCAGGGCGGCCACGGCGCTGTCCACGCCTCCGCTCATGCCCACCACCACACCCTGAGGGTCCCGGTCGCCTCCCGGGGGGGCCAGGGCTACGTCCTGGGACACCAGGGACTGTAGGGCCTGATGCAGAGCGTCGACTCCGGCTTCAACGCAACTGCGTCTCTCGAGGCCGAGTTCGAGGTCGGTGAGCAGGGCGGCCCAGCCCACCCGGGCGGCTTCCAGCACGGTGCGGCCCCGGATTCTGCGGACGATCTCACTCGCCCCGGCGATCGCCGCTGGGCAACCGTACGCCCGGAAACCGGCGTCGGTGACCACAGCGTTTCTCACCTCGAGGTCGATGCGCACGAGGTCGCCGCAGCGGCGGCTGCCCGCTTCTCCGCTGACGTCGGGGGCGGTCAGCCCGCCCGCGCCTGCGGGGTTGGCGAAGTTCTCGAGCAGAAGGTCACTGTAATAAGGGGATCGATACGCGGACATCAGAACCACTGATTTTACGGCAATTGGCGCGGGCACAACAAAAAGGGGCCGGCGTCAGCGCCGGCCCCCAGGGAGTTAGCCATCTGTCCGCTCCGGTCAGCTGATGTTGGCCACGCTCTGGAAGAGGGTGCCTTGGTCCACGTAGCCGGAGATGACCTTGTTGATGAGCCCATCCTCGTTGATGAACATGAGCTGCGGCGGGTAGTCCACCCGGAGCTTGCGGCTCAGGTTGCCGTAGGACTCGGGGTCCTTGAAGTCATAACTGAGAAAGCGGATCTCCGGGTAGTCGCCCGCCACCGCATCAACGGACTCGCGAACCCGCATGTCGTCTTCTCCGCCATTGACATAGAACAGGATCACCATCGGTTGGCCCTGTTCGACCGCTTCCTGCACCTCGAGTGGCGTCTCTTCGTTGAGTTCCAGATAGGAGCCGGCGAGTTCCTCATGGGGGATCACCTCGGCGGCCGGTTCCGCGGGAGCCGCTGCTGCGGCCAAAGTGGTGGTGGTCTCTTGAGCCTCGGCCCCCCCACCGCAACCCGAAGCCGCAATGGCTCCCCCAAGGAGGGTGAGAAGGATGAGCGCGAGGACGAGGAGTCGGAAGGTCCCGAGACGCTCGCGGTCAACGGATGCAGCCATAGTGTGCCTCCACAAAAAAATGCTCCACCTTGCCGTGTCTGACATGTTCCTGAACCTGCTTTCGCAGGTGGGTGGCGCCTCGCCGGAGGGCATTGCCGCCCGGAAAAAATCGCCTCCCCTTCAGAATGTGTTGGCTCAAGAAGTAGCCAGCTCACGTACAAGGTCGAGCGCAGTTATTCTACCCCACGCCACTCAGTGCGACAAACCCGGCCGGCCTCCCGAACGCCTCCATTCCTGCCCAACAATCCCTCTATCGGCCAATGAACCGAAGAAGTGTAGTGGTTCCAACGAAGACGTCGGCGGAAGGTTCCGAAACCTACTTCGAGGTGCGGATGTGGAGCTCGCGCAACTGCTCGGCCTCGACGGCCGAAGGCGCGCCGGTCATGGGGTCCGAACCACTCTGGGTCTTGGGGAAGGCGATCACTTCGCGGATGGAGTTCTCTCCCGCCATGAGGGCCACTATCCGGTCGAGCCCCAGGGCCATGCCACCGTGTGGAGGCATGCCGTAATCCATGGCTTCGACCAGGAAACCAAACTTGGCGTTGATCTCCTCTTCGTCCAGACCCAGTACGGCGAAGACGGCCTCCTGCAGATCCGGAGTCGAAATCCGGATCGAGCCGCTTCCCAACTCGACCCCATTCAGCACCAGATCGTAGGCGTAGGTGCCCAGGGAAAATGGATGCTCCTCGAGTTCCTCCAACCGCTCCAGCCGCGGCCGGGTGAAGGGATGGTGAACCGCCTTGGCCTGTCCTTCCCGTTCGTCCCGTTCGAACATGGGAGGATCCACTATCCAGAGGAATTCCCAGCCTTTTCGCTCGATGCCGAGGCGTGAAGCCAGCGAGAGGCGAAGCGCGCCCAGACTCGGCTCGACGACACCCAGGCGGTCGGCCACGAAGAGCAGCAGGTCGCCCGGTTGCGCCTCCAGCCGCTCGAGCAGCGCAGCCATCTCTTGATCGGTGAAGAACTTGGCGATGGGCGATCGCACGCCTTCGGCCTCCACCCAGATGGGGGCCAGACCCTTGGCGCCGAAGACCGCCGCCTCGGCCGCGAGATCGTCCACGTCCTTGCGCGAGAAACCCGCGGCTCCGGGTACCCGGATACCGCGCACGGCCCCGCCGCCGCTCACCACCTGAGAGAAGACCTTGAAGCTCACCCCTGCGACCAGATCGGACACGTCCACGATCTCCAAGCCAAAACGGACGTCGGGTTTGTCGCTGCCGTATCGCAGCATGGCCTCGGCGTAGGTCATGCGCGGGAAAGGCCGGTCGAGCTTCACCGCCAGCGCCTCATGCCAGATGTGGACCATCATCCCCTCGACCAGATCCTGAACCTCAGGCTCGCCCACGAAGGCCATCTCCAGATCGATCTGCGTGTGCTCGAGTTGCCGGTCGGCCCTCAGGTCCTCGTCACGGAAGGCGCGGGCCATCTGGTAGTAGCGCTCGAAGCCCGCGGTCATCAGCAGCTGTTTGAAAAGCTGCGGGGACTGAGGCAGAGCGTAGAACTCACCCGGCTGCATGCGGCTGGGGACCAGGAAGTCCCGTGCGCCTTCGGGCGTGCTCTTGGTGAGGATAGGAGTCTCGATCTCCAGGAAGCCGCCGGCCTCCAGGTACCGGCGGGCACTCTGCACTGCCCGATCCCGCAGGATGAGGTTGCGCTGCATGCGCTCCCGGCGCAGATCGATATAGCGGTAGCGAAGCCTCAGAGTCTCGTCGACGTCAACCCTATCCTCGGGGAAGAAAGGAGGCGTCTCTGAGCGCGCGAGCACTTGGACTCCCGAGACAGACACCTCGACCGCGCCGGTGGCGAGATTGGGGTTTACCTGGTCCTCCGCCCGCGGCACCACCTTGCCTGCCACCGAAACGACGAACTCACCCCGCAGCTTCTCCGCGCCGTCGTGGGCCTGGGCATCCACTTGAGGATCGAACACCAACTGGAGCAGCCCGCTGCGGTCGCGAAGGTCTATGAAGATGAGGCCGCCGTGATCCCGCCGGCGGTGAACCCAGCCCGCGACGCGCACGTCTTGGTCCACCGACTCCAGGCCGATCTCGCCACACCAGTGAGTCCTATAGGTCATCGTCGCCCCTCGCTGCGTCCGGACCGGACACGATCTTTGCCTTTGCCTGCTCCCAAAGCAGGCGCTCCTCTGCTCCCGTGCTCATGTCGCGCACGGTCACCGAGCCCTCGGCCAGCTCCTGCTCACCGAGGATGGCGGCGTAGTGCGCGCGAGAGCCCGCCGCCTGCTTCATCTGTCCTTTGACGCTCCTGCCCAGGTAGTCGAGCTCCACCTTGGTCCCGGTGGTGCGGAGCTCATGGGCCAACCGGAATGCCTCAGACCGGGAGGCCTCGTCCACCGCCACAACGTAGGCAGCGGGCCGGGGAGGTTCGGGGACCTCGACACCGGAGCGCTCGAGAGCGAGCAGGATGCGCTCCACCCCCGTGCCGAATCCGACGCCGGGCACGTCCGTCCCGCCGATGGACTCGACCAGGTTGTCGTAGCGGCCTCCCCCGCCCACGCCGGACTGGGCCCCCAGTACTGGGGACTGGAATTCGAAAGTGGTACGGGTGTAGTAGTCCATGCCCCGCACCAGGGTGTGGTCCTCGAGGTAGTGGATCCCCTGCAGGGCCAGGTAGGCCTTCACCGTGTCATGGTGGTCCTTGCAGGCGGGACACAGCGAGTCGGGCAGCCGGGGAGCCGCGGTAAGTACCTGGCGGCAGCCCTCGACCTTACAGTCAAAGGTGCGCAGGGGATTCAGCGCCGTGCGCTCCCGGCAATCCGCGCATAGCTCGGAGCCGTGCTCCTCCAGGAAGCGGCGCAGGTTTTCGACGTATCCGGGGCGGCATTCTCGGCAGCCCATGGAATTCAGACGAAGCTCCACCCGGCTCAGGCCGATCTCCCGATACAGTGTGGCCAGCACGCCGATGGCCTCGGCGTCCAGGGCCGGCGAGTCCGATCCGAAGGCCTCGATGCCGAATTGATAATGCTGCCGGTAGCGCCCGGACTGCGGGCTCTCGTAGCGAAACATAGCCCAGTGATACCAGAACTTGACCGGCTGCGGTTTGGTTTTGAAGCCGTGCTCGACGTACGCGCGGGCGGCGGGGGCCGTGCCTTCAGGGCGGAGGGTCATGCTGCGTCCGCCCAGGTCCTGGAAGGTGTACATCTCCTTGCGCACGATGTCGGTGGACTCCCCCACTCCGCGGGTGAAGAGCCGGGTTTCCTCGAACATTGGCGTGTCAAGACGTCCGTAACCGTACCTCTGGAAAACATCCGCCGCTTTGTCGGCGAGCCACCGCCGACGCGGTTGGTCCTCGGGGAGGATGTCGTAGGTGCCTTTGGGCGCGGTAAGTTTCTCTGCCACAGCTACATCCCCTCGAGGAACGGATTGGACAGGATCTCCGCCCCCAGTGTGGTCGGCTGCATGTGGCCAGGATAGACCACCGTCTCAGGGGGAAAGAGCTCGCTCAGCCGGCGAACCGAAGCGAGAAGCGTGGCGTGGTCTCCCCCGGGAAAATCCGTGCGGCCGATGGAGCGGTAGAAGAGCAGATCCCCACAGAAGAGGGCATTGCCGGCGGCGAAGGTGAGGTCACCGGGGCCGTGCCCGGGCGTGGCCACAGTGGTGAAGATGAGCTCCCCCACGGGTACCTGCTGCCCGTCTTCCAACAGTTGCTCGGGAGTATGCCCGGGGATGCCTTCAAAGCCCGGAAAAAGGAGGAATCGGTCCGGATCCTCGATCATCTGTTTGACGTAGGGCGAACAGCCGACGCGGGCCCCGGTACGCTCCGCCAGTTGAGCCGTACCCGCCATGTGGTCGAAGTGGCCGTGGGTGAGCAGGACCTGCACCAAGTCCAGCTCACGCTCCTCGAGAGCGCGCACCAGGCGTTCCGGTTCCCCTCCGGGGTCGAGGATACAGGCCGTGCCGTGGCCATCGTCCACCAGGTAGCAGTTGGCCTGCAGCGGGCCAACTGGAATGCAGAGGACCTCCATAGCCGCCTCTTGGGTCGTGTGATCGAGCCCGAGGATTGTAACAGAGGCGGCAGGGCCCGCGGCTCGGGGGCAGGGCTCGGTCAAGGACCATGGCTTGAGTGGCAGGGCTCGGCCGGCCGCCTCTTAGTGAGGCGTCACCCGGTACGCGTCGAAGACCGTGTCGATTCTCCTCAGCTTCTGCAGGAGCATGTCCAGGTGGCGGAAGTCCGGCACTTCAAAGACGAAACGGTCCTTGACCACGTTGTCGTCGGTAGTCTGGATGCGCGCTCCGATTATGCTGACCCCGTTCTCGCTTAGAGTGCGCGAGATGTCTTCGAGCAGCCGGTCGCGGTCGTAGGCCTCCACCTGGATCTCCACCCGGAACGGCGTCGTCGAGCCTTTGTCCCAGCTGACCTTGACGAAACGGGCTGGATCCCGCGTGAGAGAGCGCACGTTCGGGCAATCGCGCCGATGGACGGCGACGCCCCGGCCGAGGGAGATGTACCCGACCACGTCATCCCCCGGGACCGGGCGGCAGCAGGCCGGGACACGCACGGCCACGTCTTCGATGCCGTCGACGCGGATACCGAGCGAAGACGAGGTGGACTCCGAGGCTAGGCGGTCCTTCTTGCTCTTCTCGGGGTCTTGGACTTCCGGTTCCTCGCGGGGCTCGGTCTTGATCTTGGGCTGCAGGCGGGTGAGAACCTGCTGCGGCGTGGTCTTGCCCGAGCCCACGCTGACGAAGAACTCCTCCCGCTTGTGAAAATTCATCTCCCGCATGACTTCGGCGAGGGCATCCGAGCCCATCAGGCGCTGGGCGGGCAATCCCTGCTTGCGGAAGAAGTTGAGCAGGGCTTCCTTGCCCATGTGTTCGAAGTCCTCCCGGCGCTCGCGCTTAAACCATTGCCGGATCTTCTGGCGGGCGGAGGAGCTGCGGACGAAATTGAGCCAGTCACGGGAAGGACCGGTGGCGGTCTTGGAGGTGAGGACCTCGACGATGTCCCCTGACTGCAGGCGGTACGTTAGAGGAACGATCCTCCCGTTGACCTTGCCCCCCACGCACTTATGCCCGACCTCGGTGTGGATGGCGTAGGCAAAGTCGACCGGAGTCGCCCCAATGGGCAGGCTCTTGACTTCCCCCTTGGGCGTGAAGACGTAGACCTCCTCCTGAAAGAGGTCGATGCGTAGGGACTCCATGAACTCCGAGGGGTCCCGGGTTTCCGACTGCCACTCGAGCATTTGGCGCAGCCACTGGAGCTTGTCGGACGCATCGGCCCCCACACCGTCACCGACCTTGTCCTTGTAAAGCCAGTGGGCCGCGATGCCGTACTCAGCGGTTTCGTGCATCTCGCGCGTGCGAATCTGGATCTCGAGTGGCTTGCCCTGTGGGCCGATCACCGTGGTATGCAGGGACTGGTACATGTTGAACTTGGGCATGGCGATGTAGTCTTTGAACCGCCCGGGAAGGGGTTTCCAGAGCGAGTGAATGATGCCCAAGGCGCCGTAGGTGTCCTTGATCGAAGCGACCAGCACGCGCAGCGCAGTCAGGTCGTAGATCTCGTTGAATTCCTTGCCCTTGCGGGTCATCTTGTCGTAGATCGAGTAGAAGTGCTTGGCGCGCCCCTGGATCTCCGCCTCGATCTTGACCTTGGCGAGTTCCTCGATTAGGTAGGTGCGCGCTTCCTCGATGTACTCCTCGCGGTCGGCACGCCGTTGGGAGACCATTTGCTGGATCTCCGCGTACTTGCGGGGATGGAGCGTGGCGAAGGCCAGGTCCTCGAGCTCCCAGCGGATGGACTCGATCCCCAAGCGGTGGGCCAACGGTGCGTAGATCTCGAGGGTCTCCTTGGCCTTTTGGATCTGCTTTTCTTTGCCCAGGTAGCGCAGGGTGCGCATGTTGTGCAGCCTATCCGCCAGTTTGATCAAGATGACCCGGATGTCCTTGGCCATGGCGATGATCATCTTGCGGTAGTTCTCGGCCTGCTCCTCCTCCACCGTGGAGAAAGCCATCTGCGTCAGCTTGGTCACCCCGTCGACCAGGAGGGCGACTTCTTGCCCGAACTCGTCGCGGATCTCGTCCGCGGTGATCTCGGTGTCTTCCACCAGGTCGTGCAGCAGCGCGGCGGCTATCGTGGCCGAGTCAAGCCGCAGATCAGCGCAGATGGTGGCAGTTCCCAAAGGATGCAGGACATACTCTTCGCCGCTGGCCCGGTACTGATGATGATGGCCCGAGACCGCCCGGTCGTATGCCCGGCGGATCAGGTCCCTCTCGAAGGAGGGGTTGTAGCGGGCGATCTGACGAAAGAGATCATCCAGCAGGTGCTCGTGCTGCCTGCCGCTGATCTCCACCTCGATCGCACGGTCACCGTTGCCCTCCAGTTCGGGCTCGGCCTTTGAATGAGTTTTGGTGTCTATTGGGTCCGGCAAAGTCGAAGTGCCTCCTCCAGCCGTCCGACAGCGGCGGCATATGCGGCTACTTCCTCTACCGATATTGTAGCCTCTTCGGTCCCGGAGCCACCATACCCAGCCGTCCGCAGGATATCGGCCGCTCTACTGACCTCTTCGGCGGAGCCGAGCACCCCGTAGCGCTCGTGGACGGCTTCGATGGTCCGCTCCGAGGCTTCGACATCCCGCAGTCCCCGTTCATAGGCCCGGTAGAGCTCCACCATCCAGGGACGGGGATGCTCGAGCAGCTTGAGAGCCCGTTCGGTGGAGCTGCGCTCCTCGTCGCCGTAAAGGAGGTGCACCTGCAACCCCTTGCGGCGCAGTTCCCGTAACAGCACGGTCTGTCCTGCCCGGTAAGGGGGATCCAGCACGAACACGTGCCGCTTTTCGAGCAGCAGCGAGGCTCGCCTTTCGGCCGCGGTCCAGTCGACGAAGAGTAGCGCCTCGGAGCGGAGTTCGCTCAGGCGCGTGCGCCAGCAGGCGCGGCTGACGCAGTCCACTCCCCGCACTCCGAGTTCGACCAGCGGCAAACGGCTGGTGAGCACGGGCAATCGCTGCGACACGGTCATGCCCACCACAGCTGCCGGTTCGCCGCTGGAGAGCACTTGAGCGATGTAGGAGAGATAGCCGCCGGAGCCGCGCAGGTCATTGCCTTCCAGGGGGTAGGCCCGGTCTGCGGAACCGAACGGGTCCGCACAGCTCTCGCAAGGGGCGGCCGCGGTCAAATCGTCGCGGAAGGGGCAGGCGGGCGTACAGCCCAGCGACTCCTCTCCGAGCACTTTGGGGCGATAAAGGCTGTGCAGGCGAACCTCCGGGCGCGTGTAACCCTGCCACTCCGCCACCTCGAGAAAAAGGCCGGCGTGACAAACCGGATCCTCCTGAATCTCAGGCAGCACGTGACCGAAGCGAAAACCGATGCCCTTCGCCCCCACGCCGTCGACTTCCAAGGTGCAGCGCAGATGCTCTCCGGTACGGGTGAGGGCCGGGTCGGCCAGAGTCCCGGCCAGAGCGAGCAACCTGACCGGAGGGTTGCCCTGACCGAAGGGAGCCAACCGCTCCAGCGCCTCGGCCACTTCCAGCGTCAGCTCTCTGCCCCGCACGACAGCGTCCGGCGCGAACGACTTCAGCAGGTCGTCCTCGGTCACGTCCTCTTCGACCCGGGCGAGAAAGGCCTCACGAAACGCGGGTATGTCCGCCCGGTCTAGAGTCAAACCCGCGGCTTGGCGGTGACCGCCGTACTGCAGGAGCAGTGCGTCGCAGGCGCGCAGGCCGGCTACCAGGTCGAATGCGGGGATGCTGCGGCCCGAACCGCGGGCCGTATCGCCGGTCACCGAAAGCAGGATGGTGGGCCGGTGGAAGCGCTCCACCAGGCGGGAGGCCACGATTCCCACCACGCCTTCGTGCCACCCCTCTCCCGCCAGAACCAGAGCCCGCGGCAACTCGGCGAGAGCCTCCACTTCCTGCAGCGCCTCCTGGAAGATCCGGCGCTCGACCTCTTGGCGCTGCCGGTTCATCTCGTCCAGTTCTGCGGCCAGCCGCTCGGCTTCGGCATCATCGTCGGTGAGTAGCAGACGCAGGGGCTTTTCGGCGTCGCTGATGCGGCCGGCCGCGTTCAGTCGCGGCCCCAGGCGAAAACCCAGGGTCTCCGCCGACAGGCGGCCCGCGCTGCCCGACACCTGCACCAGGCGGGTGAGTCCGACCTTCTGGGTCATCCCGAGCCGAACCAGGCCTTCACGCACGTAGTAGCGGTTCTCCCCCACCAGGGGAACCAAATCAGCCACGGTGCCCAGCGCGACCAGGTCGAGGTGCTCCTCGAGTTCGGGGGGAAGCCTATCGGGCGCCGCCCGGTCCCGGTGAACGTAGAGGCCATGCAGCAACTTCAGGGCGATACCCACCCCGGCGAGATGCTCGCCGGGGTATTGGCCGACCGAGGGATGGATGACCGGGCCCGGCGGCATCTCCACACCCGGACGGTGATGATCGGTAACTATCACGCTGAGGCCGAGCTCACCGGCCAGCCTGACCTCGTCCGGGTAGGCAACCCCGCAGTCGACCGTGATGAGCAGGGCTTCGCCCCCGGCGGCTATTTGTTCGACCGATTGCCGCGACAGGCCGTAGCCCTCGCGGAAGCGGCTGGGCAAGAAACCCTCGGCCTGAAGCCCGAAAGAAGCGAGCCCCCGGATCAGCAGAGCAGTCGCGGTAATGCCGTCGGCGTCGTAATCTCCATGCACGACCACCCGCCGCCCCTTGGTCAGGGCCTCCTCGAGCATTTCGACCGCCTGCCGCATGTCGGCGAAGGCGAAGGGGTCGGGAACCCGGCCGTCTACTTCGAGAAACCGGCGAGCCTGCTCCGGATCGGTGATGCCCCTCCTCGCTAGGACTATGCCGACGAGCAGGGGCAGATCGAGTTCTGCGGCTACCCTCTGCGCGGCTTCCGTGGAGTAAGCCGCCGCGCGCCAAATATACGAATCCATGTCCGGGAGTATACCGGGGAGGCCGGACAGAGACGGGCGGCGCCGAGATCCGCCGGACGACCCCCGCCGGGGCTCGCGGGACCTACAGCCTCCCCGAGCGGATGATGGCCCACATCAGCCACACCCCGAAAAACACCGCCGCCGCCAGACCGGGCAGCCCCCAAACGGATAGGCCGAGCAACTGGGGCCCGCCCTCGACGAACACCCCGATCATCGCGCTGCCCACTCCCATGGAGATGGCAATCATCGCCACCACCACCCGGTTGGTCATTACGTCGATGCGATGGATGAAGCCGTCCAAGCCCTCGTGCACGAACCTGACCGCGAGTTCCCCATCCTTCATCTCCTCGAAGATCGAGTGCAGTTGGAAAGGGTAGTCTCGAAAGACGTCCATGTAGGCCGCCGCCGACCGGGTGGTGCGCGAACGCATCTCCCCCGGCCAGAACCGGCGCTGGAGGAGCCGTCGGGCGTAGGGACGGGCGACTTCGAAGACGTTGAACTCCTCGTACACCGCGCTGACGGCGCCTTCCAGCAGCAGCAGGGTCTTGTCCAACATAAGAAACCGGGTAGGAAGCTCCAGGTGCATCGAGTAAATGATGTCGAAGACCTCGCGCAGGAGAATGCGTGGGTCGATCTCCGCCAAGGAAACCCCGAAGTAGCGGTTGAACCCTTCTTCCAAGGCCTGCGTCATCTCGTCGTCTCGAGTGTTGGGCCAGACGACGCCCAGGCGCCGCAGACGCCGTTTCACGGCGGAGATGTCCTCGTCCATGATCGCCAGGAAGAGGCGCGTGCCCTCCTCCAGATCCTCGCGCGAGAGGTGCCCCACTATGCCGAAGTCGAGCAGCGCGATCGAGCCGTCCGCCCGGTAGAGGATGTTGGAAGGGTGCGGGTCGGCATGGAAGAAGCCATCCTCCAGAATCTGCTTGAACCAAGCGCGTGCCAGCACGTCCGCGAGGGCCCGCTTGTCTCCCAGGGTGAGACCGCGCAGGTCCAAACGCTTGAGCGTAGTTCCTTCGAGATACTCCATGGTCAGCACGCGGTTTCTCGTGTAGCGCCAGTAGACTCTGGGCACCACCACGTCTTCGACGCCCGCGAAGTTGGCCCGGACGCGCTCGATGTTTCGTGCCTCGAGCAGGTAGTCGAGTTCCCGGGTGATGGAGCTGGCGAACTCGTCCACCACTTTCCCCGGATTGACGAACATCCGGTCGGCGAGATGGTCCTGCATGAACTCGGCCACCTGATACATCAGTTCGATATCCTGCTCGATCTGCCGAGCTGCCTCGGGCCGCTGCACCTTGACCATGACGGCGCGCCCTCCGGGAAGGATGGCACGGTGCACCTGGCCGATGGAAGCAGCCGCCACCGGTTCCGGGTCGAAGGAGACGAACAAGCGTTCCAGGCTGAGATCGAGCTCAGTCTCTATGACCTCTCGGGCCTGTTCGGCAGGAAAGCCCGGAACCTCGTCCTGGAGTTTGATCAACTCCTCGATCACGTCCGCGGGCACCAGGTCCGGCCGCGTGCTCAGCAACTGACCCAGCTTGACAAAGGTGGGTCCCAGCTCCTCGAGCATCTCCCGGATGTGCCGCCCGCGCTGGCCCGGTTCCGGCCGCACTTGGTGACGGCGGATGCGGAGGGTCTCCAGCAGGTTGTGGCGCTCGAAGAAGTAGCCGAACCCATGACGTACGGCGACCTCGGAGATCTGCCGAACCCGCTCTAGGTTTCGCGCTCGAGTGAGGAGTGTGGTGTGGTGGCGGGTCGGCATTGTCGGGGCTCAGCCCCCAGTCGTCGACTACTCTGTGGAGGTATCGGTATCCTGGGTCTGCTCCAGGAGCCCGAGGCGGTGCTCGAGTTGGCGAAGGCGAAAGTCCAAGTCCTCGATTTCGCGCCGGGTGGCCAGACCGAGTTCCTTATAGGTGCCCTGCAGAGAGCCTTCGAGCCGTTGGGCCGTTCCGCGCGCCTGCTTCCGGCTGCGGTCTCCCAGGTCGTCCACCATCTCGCGGCCCTCTTCCGCCGTGAGCTGGCCTCGTTGGACCAACTCGTCGACCACGGCCTGCACGCGGTCAGCCGTCAGTGCTGCTGCGCCCACGCCCAGCATGAGCGTGCGGTTGATGACGTCGCGGATACCCCCGGCGCCGGCCTCGGCCTCGCCTTGCGGAGTCTTGACTTCGCCCTCGTGCTCTTCCTTGCGCTCGGTCACGGAGACCTCCCCTCGCTCGCGTCCTAACCAAACAGGTCTCCCCGACCCGGGACGGATGAAAACCGCAGGCTGCCGGACCGCGCGGTATCTATAAGCTCATTCGTCCGGCTATGCCTGCTCGGCCAGCGCCCGTTTTCTGTAACGGGGCTCGCGTTCCTTCCAGATGACCAGCAGCGGCGAAGCTACGAAGATCGAGGAGTAGGTTCCCGCAGCGATGCCGACGAAGAGCGCGAAAGCGAAGTCCTGCAGAGTCGCACCGCCGAATAGCAGAATGGCGCCCACGGGAAGTAAGGTCGAAAGACTGGTGTTGATCGAACGGACCAGGGTCTGCCGGATCGAACGATCCACCATTCGGGCGTAGCTCTCCTTACGCATCAAGGGCGTGTTCTCCCGGATGCGGTCGAAGACGATGATGGTGTCGTTGATCGAGTAACCCAGCACAGTGAGCACCGCGGCCATGGTGGCCGTGGTCACCAAGCGCCCGGTGACAGCGTAGAGGCCCAGGGTGAGCCCAACGTCATGTACCAGAGCGGCTATAGCCGGCAGCGCGTACTTGAACTCGAAGCGCCAGGTTATGTACAGGATGATCGCGGCGATGGCCGCCAGCACGGCGATGAACGCCTTGTTCGCGGTCTCGTCGCCGAAGCTGGGTCCTACCCGCTCGATACCGGTGGCACCCCGCTGCGCTCCGAACTCTCCCAGACCGGCAAGAGCCGCGTCGAGCTCCTCGTCGGTGAGCTCCTCGGCCGTTACGACGAAGGAACCGTCACCGACCGCCTGTACGCGGGGAGAGTCGACCCCCGCAGCCTCGAAGGCATCGCGGACGATCGCGGTGTTGGGTTCTCCCTGATCCAGGATGACCTCGAGCCGCGCGCCACCTTCGAACTCGATGCCGAGATCGAGGCCCACCACGAATACCGCCACAAAGGCGAAGAGGGTGATGACGCCCAGCAGGGCAACGAACCAGTATCGGTATTTCATCACGGGATAGATGGTCATACGGGCCGCTCCTGAGTTCGCGCGGGCAGTCCGAGCAATGTGTGATTACGGAAGGGGCGCCAACCACTGAGCAAGGCGAGGAGCGATCGGGTGACGACGATGGCCGTCAGCATGGAGAGGGTCACGCCGATACCCAGCGTAAGGGCGAAGCCCCGGACGCCGCCGGTCGCGGCCCAAAAGAGAATGGCAGCGGTGATCAGGGTGGTGACGTTGGCATCCAGGATGGTTCTGATCGCCTTGCGGAAGCCTACGTCGACAGCGGTGCGCACCGTCTTGCCCGCGGCGACCTCCTCCCGGATTCGCGCGAAGATTATGATGTTGGCGTCCACCGCCATGCCTAGGGTGAGGATCGCTCCGGCGATGCCGGGCAGGGTTAGGGTGGCGCCGATGGCATTGAGCGCTCCCCAGAAGAGTATGCCGAAGATGATCAGGGCAACGTCGGCGACGAGCCCCAAGAGCCTATAGTAGAGCAGCATGAAGACGAGCACTGCCGCAAAGCCCAGGGCTCCGGCGTAGAGGGCCTGGTCGAGCGAAGCCTTGCCCAGAGTGGCTCCCACGCTGCGTTGGTCGATGACCTCGAGTTCCACGGGTAAGGCACCGGTTTGGAGAACCAGCGCCAGATTCTCCGCCTCTTGCAGGGTGAAGTTGCCGGTGATCTCGGCCCGCCCGCCGTCGATTCTTTCCTGAACCCGCGGCGCCGACTGCACGACCCCGTCCAGCACGATGGCGAACAACTGATCCTGACCGGTGACCTGCGCCTGCTGAGCGAGGTCGCCGGTGATCTGGCCGAACAGGTCGGCGCCCTCGGAGGTGAAGGCCATGTCGACTTTTGGTTGGTTGTTCTGGTCGATGCCCACGTCGGCACTCTCCAGGGCGGCCCCGGTCAATGGAGGCGCGCCCTCGACCAGGTACCAGCGATCGGCCGCAAAACCGCTCTCCGTCGCGGGCCAGAGCACGAGCGACTGTTCGGCCGGCAGAGCGTTCTCGTCCTCGACGCCGGCAGCGTCGAGGGCTTCCTGCTGAGTGGCGTAGGATTCGCCGAACTGCTCGACCTTATAGAACTCGAGCACGGCGGTCTTGCCCACCAGCGCCAGGGCTTCTTCCGGATTGTCGATTCCCGGCAACTGAACACTGATTTTCCACTCGCCCTGCCGCTGGATCTCCGGTTCCGCGACGCCCAAGCGATCGACCCGCTCCTGAATGATGTTGAGCGCCTGCGCCATGCTCTCCTCGCTGCGCGGAGCCTTTGCCGTGTCCTGCGCCTCCAGGATCACCGCGAGACCACCTTGCAGGTCGAGACCCAGGCGGGTGCTCTCCCCCGGGGGGTAGATGACGTAGACCGCCCCCGCCAGCAGGCCGGCGAGCAGCACGAGCACGATGACGTTCCGTAAAGTTGTCGACAAGGAGGTACCTTCCTGGAAAACGTTACTCGTTGTCGTAGGCCCTATCGGCTGAGGGCCGGAAAGCGCACCGGGGAAGGATAGGTCAACCCTTGGGCGGTGTCAACGCAAAATAGACGCGGCCCGCGCTCGACAAGCGCGGGCCGCCCATTACCGCAACTACTCTAGACGCGGGTGGCATCGGAGGTATCTTCGGGTTCGACGTCGGCATACTCTTCCGACTCGATCTCCTCGAAGTCCGCGGGTTCGTCTTCGATCAGCACCGGTTCGTCATCGAGGGGAGTGGGATTGACGATCTCCGCGACCGCGCGCTTGGTCATCTTCAGTTCGACGCCCTCGGCGACCTCGATCAGCATGAACTGCTCATCAACCCCGCGGACGACACCGTTGATCCCGCCGACGGTCATGACTTCATCGCCGGGCCGCAGGGAGCTCACCATCTCTTCATGGCCCCGTCTTTGCTTCTGCTGGGGCCGAATGGCCAAGAAATAGAACACCGCGATGAAGCCGACGACATAAATCGCTAGCAGAGGAAAGGACACGGCCTCTCTCCTTCGGTTTGGATTGTTCCCTTGAGTTCTGGGGCAGCATCTGCCCCCTTTGGCGGCATATTACCACCCCGCGCTTACCGAACCGCGATACTCCTCGAACCTCCCTTCGCGGATGGCCGCGCGGGCGCCGTCAACCAGGCGGAATAGGTGCCTGAGGTTGTGCTCGGTCAGCAATTGAGCACCCAACATCTCCTTCTGGCCGACGAAGTGCCGAATGGCCCCGCGCGAGAAGAATTGGCAGGCGGTGCAGTCGCAGTCATCCTCCAGCGGGTCCGGGTCGACGGCGAAGCGGGCGTTGCGCAGGTTGAGCCTGCCCTCCTTGGTGAAGGCGGTGCCCATCCGCGCCACCCGAGTGGGAAGCACGCAATCAAAGAGGTCGACTCCGAGCGCGATCATGTCCAAGATGCCCACCGGATCGCCGATGCCCATGAAGTAACGGACGCGTTCCCGGGGAAGCAGGTTCACCGTGGACTCGGTCGATTGCAGCATCAATTCGCGATCCTCACCCACGGAGAGGCCACCCACGGCGTAGCCGGGAAAGCCGATTTCAAGAAGCGCTTCCGCGCTCCGGCGCCTGAGGTCGGCGAAGGTGCCGCCCTGCACGATTCCCAAGAGCATCTGCAGGCCGCCGGTGCCCCGCCCCTCCGCGGCCAGATGGGCCTCGCGGCAGCGGCGGGCCCAATCGGTGGTTCTCTGTACCGCCCGCTCCACCAGGGAACGGTCTTCGGTGGCCGGCGGGCACTGATCGAAGCACATGATGAAATCCGCCCCCAGCGCCTGCTGCTCGGCGATTGCCCGCTCGGGCGTGAAGAGGTGCCGCGAGCCGTCGTAGACCGAGCGAAAAGCCACCCCTTCGTCCTGGACGTCCGCCGTATCCAGCAGGCTGAAAACCTGGAAGCCGCCGCTGTCGGTGAGGATCGGTCCCTCCCAGCCCATGAAGCGGTGCAGGCCGCCCAGATCGCGCACCACATCGCTGCCCGGGCGGAGCGCGAGGTGGTAGGTATTGGCCAGGATGATCTGCGCGCCCAGGCTCTTTAGGCCCGCGGGCAGCATCCCTTTGACCGTGCCTTTGGTGCCCACCGGCATGAAGCAGGGGGTGATGACCGTGCCGTGCGGAGTTTCGAGGCGGCCGACCCGAGCCCGCCCGTCGATGGCCTCCAGGGAAAAGGGGAAATCGGGGAGTCCGCCCGGGCCTGCGCTACTCATGTGACCAGCATGGCGTCGCCGAAGCTGAAGAAGCGGTAGTGCTCGGCCACGGCCTCGGCGTACGCCCGGCGGGTGAAGTCGACGCCGGCAAAGGCCATGACCAGCGCCAGTAATGAGGTCCGCGGCAGGTGAAAGTTCGTGAGCAGGGCACCGACTGCGCGGAAGCGATAACCCGGGGTTATGTAGAGTTGGGTCCAGCCGCGGGGATCGGCGGAAGCAGGCTCCCCCGGCGAAGCGTCGCGGAAGAGGGTCTCCAGCACCCTCACCGAGGTGGTGCCCACCGCCACCAGCCGGCGGTTCTCGCGGCGGGCCTGGTTCAGCGTCCGCAGAGCCTCTTCGGGCACCGAGTACCACTCCCGATGGATGGGGTGGGCTTCCACCTCTTCCACCTGGATGGGGCGGAAGGTGTCGAGTCCGACGTGGAGCGTGACCGAGGCGGTTTCGACGCCTCCGGCCCGTAGGTCAGACAGCAGTCCGGGAGTGAAGTGCAGGCCCGCTGTGGGCGCCGCGGCCGAACCCGGCTCGCGCGCGTACACGGTTTGGTAGAGCTCGGGGTCGCCCGGGCCTTCGGTGATGTAGGGCGGAAACGGCGTCTTGCCCTGTCTTTCGAGAATCTCCGGGATGGTGAGCAGCCCCGCGGGGCCGACCACCCAGCGCCCCTCCCCCAGGTACCGATCCAGAAGGATCGCCTCGTCCAGGTCGCTGCCCACGGCCAACTCCCGACCGGCGCGCAGGCGTGACGAGGGCCGGGCGAGGGCCTCCCATTGCGAGCCCGAGGGCGCTTCGCCGCCTGGTCCGGTGAACGGCGATAGGAAGAGGAGCTCCACCCGCCCTCCCGTGGGCTTGCGCCCGATGAGTCTTGCCGGAAGCACCCGGGAATCGTTGAGGACTAGGACGTCGCCCTCGCGCAGCAGTTGAGGAATCTGGCGGAACTGACGATGCCCGATCCGGCCGCCTTCGCGGTCGAGGTGGAGCAGGCGGCAGGCGTCCCGCGGCTCCGTGGGATGTTGCGCGATGAGTTCCGGCGGTATCTCAAGGTCGAGCCCTTCGATGCGCACGTCAGCGGCGAAAGATCAGGTTGAGCACGATGGTCAGGATGAGGCTGACCAGGATCGAGAGGCCCAGGCGCCCCAGAGTCTCGAAGCTCACGGTCTCAACCAGTTTTCCGGCGGTAGCGCTCCCACTCGGAGAGCACGCAGCCGCAGTACTTCTGGCGGTAGAGCCCGAGCTGTTTCGCGGCCTCGCGCGATGCCCGGTAGCGCGGACGCAGATCCTCATAGAGGAAGGCAACACCGACGGCCTGGGCGGCCTTTAGCCCTTCTTCGGCTATAGCGGCGTGGTCCTGCCAAGGACTGATAGCCAGGCTCGTGGTGAAGGCGTCGCAGCCGGTGGCGGCGGCTTCGCGCGCCGCCCTGTGCATCCGGGCGCCGATGCACCGCCGGCAACGGTCGGGCTCCTGAGGCCGCACCTCGGCGAACCAGCGGGCCGGATCGTAGGTCTCGTCCAGCCGGAGCTCGAAGCCGGCGCTTGCGGCCAATTCCTCGGCGCCCGTCAGCCGCCGCCGGTATTCCATGAAGGGGTGAATATTGGAATTGAAGAAGAAACCGGTTACGTCGTGGCCGGCCTCTCGCCAGTGCGCCACCGTCTCGGTGGCGCAGGGTCCGCAACAGATGTGCACCAGCGTACGCATTACCTGGAGAATTGTCTCAGATATGAGCGCGTTCTACCGCGGGGCAACGCGATGAGCCGCCGGCATCAGCCGGGGACTAGAAGAGCCGCCCGGCATCGGTCGGGGGCTTGACCCCACAGTGCTCGTATCCCAGACGGGTGAGCACCCGGCCGCGCGGAGTTCTCTTCAGAAAGCCCCGCTGCAGCAGATAGGGTTCGTAGACGTCCTCGATGGTATCGGGTTCCTCCCCAATGGCTACCGCCAGCGTCGAAAGCCCCACCGGTCCCCCATCGAACTTCTCCAGGATGAGCGTCAGAATCTCCCGATCGACCCGGTCGAGTCCCTCGTCGTCGACCTCAAACAGGCGCAACGCCTCCCGGGCGACCTGCGCGGAGACCTCGCCTTCGTGCCGCACCTGCGCGTAGTCGCGCACCCGTTTTAGCAGGCGATTCGCGATCCGCGGGGTGCCCCGGGCGCGCAGAGCAATCTCGGCAGCGGCCCCCTCGTCGATGCCCACCTCGAGGATGCGGGCGGCGCGGTGCACGATCGCCGCCAGTTCTTCCGTGGAGTAGTAGTCCAGCCGGTGACTGAAAACGAAGCGGTCGCGCAACGGGGTAGTGATCAGTCCCGAACGCGTGGTGGCGCCGATCAGAGTGAAATGCGGAAGGTCCAGGCGAATGCTGCGCGCGCTAGGGCCCTGGCCGATGACGATGTCGATCTCGAAGTCCTCCATCGCGGGATAGAGGATCTCTTCGATGGTCCGGTTCAGTCGGTGGATCTCGTCGATGAAGAGGACATCCCCATCCCCGAGATTGGTGAGAATGGCCGCCATGTCCGCCTTCTTCTCGAGAGCGGGCCCCGAAGTGGTGTGGATCTCGACCTCCATCTCGACGGCGATGATGTTCGCCAGCGTGGTCTTGCCCAGTCCCGGGGGACCTGCAAGCAGCACGTGATCAAGCGCCTCGCCCCGGGATTTGGCCGCGTCGATGAAGATGGAGAGCTGTTCTTTGAGCAAGGGCTGGCCGCGAAACGTGTTCAGAGAACGCGGCCGCAGTGAGCGCTCGATCTCCTGATCGTCGCCCGATTCCTCGGGATCGGCCAGACGGTCGGCCTCGAATTCCCCTGCAGCCGTCAGGTCTTCTGCGGGGTCCACGGGATCCGCAAACTGCGCGTAGCGCTCGTCCTCGGGATTGCTCAAATTGGCCACTCCTTAGCCCCGCCGCTTTGAAAGCGCCTGACGCACCATTTCGTTGACCGAGCCTGCGGGATCTTGCCCGGCGAGCAATCCCTCCGCTTCTGCAGGAGTCAGGCCGAGTTCCTCGAGAGCGGCGCGCGCAGTGGCGAGATTCCCCGCGGAGTCGGCCAACTCCTCCTCAGTGACCCCGGCGGCCACGGCCGCCACCTCTCCTACCTTCTCCCGCAGTTCGAGGATCACCCGTTCCGCGGTTTTCTTGCCGATCCCGGGAATCGACTGAAACAGGGCGACGTCGCCGGAGGCGATCGCGCGGCGGAGCTCCGCCGGCCGGCGGGAAAGCGTGGTGAGCGCCAGTCGAGGCCCGATCTTGCTCACTCCGATCAGCAGGCGGAAGAGGTTCCGCTCCTCCTCGCTGGTAAAGCCGAAGAGCTGCAGGTCGTCCTCGCGCACATGCAGGTAGGTGAGCAGGGCGGCCTCTTCGCCGACAGGGCCGAATTGGCGCAGGCTGTGGGCCGACATCTCCAGGCGCAGTCCAATCCCGCCGACCTCGACAACCGCCGATTCCGGTCCCCTCGCCACCAGGGTTCCGCGGATGCGATCGATCATTTGTTGCCCTTTTGCCGGCTGCGTCGAGTGGCGTTCAGCACCGCCATGCTGTTGGCCTGGCAGATAGCGACGGCCAGAGCGTCGGCGGCGTCGTCGGGGCGCGGAACCTCCCGCAGCCCCAGGAGAGTCGTGACCATACGCTGCACCTGTTGCTTTTCCGCCTTTCCGTAGCCGACCACCGCCTGTTTCACCTGCTGGGGCGTGTACTCGTAGAGCCCGCATCCGGCCTGCGAGCAGGCCAGCAGGCAGACCCCGCGGGCGTGGCCCACCGCCAGAGCGGTGCGTACGTTCACGTTGAAGAACAGCGACTCCACCGCGGCCACCGTAGGCTGATAGCGGGCAAGCAACGCCGAGAGCTCATCGAAGAGCTGCGCCAGGCGTTCATGAAGCTCGAGACCCGCGGGAGTGCGGACTACGCCGTAGCTGAGGGCGGTCAAACGGTTACCCGTCTTCTCGACGATACCGTAACCGGTGAGAGCAGTGCCCGGATCGATACCCAGGATCACCCAGCCGCGCCCCTGGGGCCGACCGTTTCCGCGGCCCGCTGTCTTCGGTGCCGTCATCCGCTACTCGGCGAGCGCCTCCATCACTTCGTCGGGAATGTCGTAGTTGGCGTAGACGTCCTGGACGTCGTCCTGCTCCTCCAGGTTCTCGAGCAGCCGCAGCGTCTTCTTGGCGTCGCTTTCTCCGAGCGCCACCGTGGTCGAGGGGATCATCGTCAGTTCAGCTCCCTCGATGTCGATCCCGCCCTCGGTAAGTGCTTCCCGCACGCCCATGAAATCGGTGGGCTCGGTCCTGATT
>Ga0209386_1000093_pt1 | contig 46463 bp, 48 predicted proteins | sample NGEPertwo_FD_184510 | JGI IMG/M metagenome (GOLD analysis project Ga0209386, IMG submission 184510) | Arctic peat soil microbial communities from the Barrow Environmental Observatory site, Barrow, Alaska, USA - NGEE Permafrost154B-two... | ecosystem: Environmental > Terrestrial > Soil > Wetlands...
ACATCAAGCTAAAATATCAGCAGATCCCCCTGCCCAGAAAAAAATCCGTGTGGCACACTGGCGAAATTTTAAAAAATCAAAAATCAGATTGTCAGATCGTTATGGACGGATAGCTGCAATGTGGGTTAACGAAGTCAGCAACGCTAAATCCAGTGGTTTCGAAACATAATCGTTGCATCCTGAAGCCAACGCCTTTTCTCTTTCTCCGACGAGTCCAAGCGCTGTTTGGGCAATAATAATAACATCCTTATTAAATTTTCTGATTTGTCTGGTCGCTTCATATCCGTCCATTTCAGGCAATTTTACATCCATCAAAACCAAATCCAGTTCAGGATTGTTTCGGCAAGCATTAACCGCATCAACTCCTGTTCTTGCTTTTAAAAAATCGTCACAAAACAGATGAACGGCTATCGTAATCAGCTGCTCTGAAAACTCATCGTCTTCGACAATTAATATTTTCAGCTTGTTCTCAGGGATCACTTCAACATTAGCTGTAATTAAACTTTCACTAACCTTTTTATCTTCCGGGATAGGATTATATGGAATGATAAAATAGAATACGGAACCTTTTCCTGGTTCACTTTCAACCCACATCTTACCGCCAAGCATTTCAACATATGCCATCGAAATGAATAAGCCCAATCCAGCTCCTTCATAATTCCGGGTCAACAAATCACTTCCTTGCCTGAACCGTTCAAAAATCATTTTTAACTGTTCCTGATGGATTCCGTCGCCTGTATCTTTCACGAAAAACTGGAGGAGATTACCATTCTTCTCGTATCCAAATTCGATGTAGCCAGTTTTGGTAAATTTGATGGCGTTTTTTACAAGGTTGATCAGAATTGCATAGACTTTCTCCTGATCTGTTTTAATGATCGCTTTCTTTTCAGGCAAACTATTCTTAAAGAAAATCTGAATTCCTTTTTGTTCAACTTCCGGCTTAAAGAAGGTATAAACAGATTCGATCTGTTCATTTATATTCGTTGTTGAAATATGAACTTCCATTTGCCCGGCTTCAATTTTCGAAATATCAAGAATATCGTTGATAATATTGAGCATACGGGCTCCACTTTGTTCAATGATGTAAATATATCTTCGTTTGTTTTCGTCGGTGATATCCGGATCTTTAAGAAGATCAGCAAAACCAAGAATTCCATTCATGGGCGTTCTGATCTCGTGACTGACATTGGCCAGAAATGCCGATTTTAACCGATCGCTTTCTTCTGCTTTGTCCTTGGCGGCGATTAATTCCTGTTCTGCACGCTTGAGTTCAGTAATGTCAAGTACAGTCACAAAACAATAACCTGTATTTTCACTGACGATGCCGGCCATATGAATATACCTGCGGAAATTTTCAGGAGAAGACAGGGTTAGTTCACAGGTTTCGTTGGATTTACTGTTAAATACTTTATCCAGAAATTGATTGAGAATTGGTTTTGTATCGTTCGTAACAAAAAAACCAAATCTGTTGTTTTCTATATACGAGCGCTCTTTGCCCAGCATTTTTGCCCCGCTGAGATTTAAATCAATAATTACACCTTCTCTGGAAAGTGTAAAATAGCCTGATGGGGCAAAATCATACAATTCAATATATTTCTCAGTAGCAAGTTCAGCTTCTCTCTCTTTTGCCAGTTTAAGTTCTTCATTCTGTAACTCGAGCTCAATCTGGTGCACCTCAAGCTCGTGAATAAGTTTTAGAATGTCGGCTTCAGAAAGTTGTGACCTTGGCTCTAATGGTTTCATTTTCAACAACTCTAATGCCCTTTGACGCAGAATCGGGTCAATTGATCTTTTACCTTTTTTCATAATCATTTACTGCTTTATGGTCCTTTTTTCAAGAATTTAAGTCAGATTATTTTATTGTCTTTCCTTGTTCCTCCAAAGTGCCTCATTGGCTTCTTACAGGTACTGTTCCAACTTTTCGGATACGGTTATATCATCAAAAGTCATAACAAGTTCGTCGATACGATCATTGAGTGTTCGATAGGGCATGATACTTACATTAAACCTATGTCCGTTTTTTGTCAGGATTTCAGTCCGGACAGATGTCAGCGTTTTGATTACCTGATGAGCATGCTGGTCAATTTCAGTATATTTCAGAATGGCAACCAGATCGGTAGTCACTTTTCCCATTTCCTGCGGAATATTAATTCCAGACATTGTTAATATTTTTTTATCCATAGGAATTGGCTGATCTGGTTTTCGGTTTGTTTTAATAGTTGAATGACGATTCTCTAATTTAATGGATTGACTGGACTGGATTCCTGAATTCTCATTCACCCTTAAACAATAAGAATCATACGTTATATTCAAAGATATGGTTTCCCATGGATAAAGATATGTAAACCGACTACTTTTATTCGTCGTATCTTACTGATATTCTATGTTTTTAAACTTAAATTAAAGAAATAGGTTTGGATCGCAATAAAAAGGACTCATGGGCAAAAATAAGAAAACAGGCAAAAGGAAAGCTCCCCATGCCTGTTTCAATTTATTGTTTTTAATCTATGAGCTGAACGGATAGGCTCAAAATCTTTCCATTCTCTTTTCTATTTCCCGATTACGGGCTTCGCTATCATCTCCAATCCCTTTTCAAGGTTACGTTTGCCTTTTTGGGGATTCATGTGGCTCACCGGACCAGCAATACATCCTCCTTCGCAAGCCATTACCTCAATAAACTGAGCAGATGCTTTTCCTTTCGAGAATGCTTTCAATAAATTAATTGATTTTTTATTCAAGCCATCAATCGATAACGTTTTGATATCAAGTTTCAGATCCAGTGCATTTATAGCTGCGATGACACCGCCTGAAATTGCAAAGCCACGGGCTTCGCCGGCAATACTATCAAGATCAATTTCCTCACAATCAGCAGGTTTAATGTCCATTGCTTCAAAAACAGCATCCAGTTCAGAAAAACTAAGCACGTAATCCACAAATTCATTATCGATGGCCTCTTTTCGCTTGGCGATGCATGGTCCGATAAATACTGTTTTGGCTTCCGGATGCTGCATTTTAGCAGTTGCGGCAGCATAGTGCATGGGAGAACCGGTATCCGAAACAAATGGGATCAGACCGGGAATATGTTTGCGGGTAAGTTCGACATACGACGGACAACACGAAGAAGTCATGAATGGAGCTCCTTCACTTAATCGGTGCGATAGTTCTTCAGCTTCATAGCGGGTGGTCATTTCAGCTCCCCGGGCGACCTCAACAACTTTAGTAAATCCGATTTGCTCCACTGCTTTCATCACTTTGGCCGGATGCACATCGTACTGTCCAAATAAGGCAGGAGCTACAAGTGCAATGATTTTCTGTTTTTGCTGAATCGTTTTCAGAATATCAATCAGATTTGAAATCTCGTAGATCGAACCAAACGGACAGGCATTCTGGCAACGTCCGCAGTAAATGCATTTACTCTCATCAATCTGCTCAATGCCATATTCATTTTTCGTAATGGCGTTTACAGGGCAGACTTCCTCGCAAGGTATTGGCACATACACAATGGCATGGTACGGACAAGCTTCCTTGCAAAGTCCACAATTCACACATTTATCCGAATTAATTTCGGCAGTCCCTGCCTGAGTAAAACGGATCGCATTTTTAGGGCAATTCATGATACACGGACTGGCCACACAACCGCGGCAAATATTTGTAACAATGTAATTTACCTTCACACACGAAGTGCAGGCTTCATCAACAACCGTCAGTACTTTTTTCGAAGGTTCTGTCCTTTCAGTCGCAATCCGCGCAAATTCAGACAATGGAGTTAGTTCGTCCAACTCATCTTCAATGCCAAGCCCCAGAATAGGCAACATTTTGTAGCGAATAACAGCACGTTCTTTATGAATACAGCAACGACGCTGAGCACTTTTTTCACGTGGCGACATTTCAAGTGGTATCCGGTCGATTCCTTCAATTAATCTTCCTTCATTAAAAAGCCGCACGACCTTTCGAACAAGTTGCCGGCGAATAATCATGGTATTATTTAAATATGCCATTCTTTAGTTTTATTACCGGGGGTAAAAATAGATACGAATTTTAAGTTAACTGACCAGATTTTGATCATTTCAACAAAACTTAATTTTTTGTTGAATTTGGCTTCAGGAAAAAAACCAAAGCCTTTTTTATAAAAAATGAAGAAAGAGCCAATTTATTACAGATACAGGAAAACACGGGAAATACTGCACACATAACCCAAGTTTAAATTTTGATGGTGAAAATCAAACGATCCGACATTTCCGGCGGAAAGCGGTATTTTTTAAACTGTAATTATTCAGCAAAATCTGATACTTTTACTTCAAAAAAAAAAACTAACCAATAGATGATGAAGTATTTTCTGATTATTCTGTTTGCATTATTTTATTCATCCTGTGCAAAAAAAGCGGAACAGGTAAGTGAATGGCGCGGCCCGAACCGCAGCGGAGTTTACAATGAATCCGGATTACTGACTGAATGGCCTGCTGATGGGCCGAAACTACTTTGGGCGATTGATTCAACCGGACGAGGTTATGGATCCCCGGTGCTCACTGAAGATCAATTGTTTATTAACGGCGAAACCGACAGCACGGCCTATTTATATGCTTATTCGCTTGATGGAAAACTAAAATGGAAGACAGCCTACGGCCAGGAATGGGTGAAAAATTTCCCGGGATCACGCTCCACTCCCACTGTTGTTGGAGATTTGGTTTATGTGAGCTCCGGAATGGGCGACATTGTCTGTTTAGACAAAACAACCGGAACTAAAAAATGGTCGCTCAATATGATTACCGATCTGCAGGGAAAAATAAATATGTTTGGATATGCCGAATCATTGCTGATAAACGGCGATTTGGTATACTGCCAGCCAGGAGGTGCCGAAAACAATGTGGTAGCGCTAAACCGTTTTTCCGGACAAAAAATATGGTCGCAAAAGGCCAAAGGCGAATTGGAAGCTTATAACTCACCCATTGTGGTCAAAAGAGGCAAGCGCGATTTATTACTGACTTTCTCCGAAGATTGTTTCCTTGGGCTCGATGGTCAAACCGGCGAATTGCTGTTTACTCATCCTCAGGATACTTCAGGAAATTTGCACGGCAATATTCCAATTTTTGAAGGTGATGATTTAATTTATACTGAAGGTGACGGTAATAAAACAGTAAAACTGAAACTGGCGGAAGATGGAAGTTCAATTACTGAAGTCTGGAGAAATCAATGGTTCGACAACATTATGGGTGGTGTAGTTCGAATTGGTGATAAAATCTACGGAACCGCACACCGGCAAATGTATTTAAAGAGCCTGGATATAAATTCAGGATTGGTTACCGATTCAATGAAGATGTTCCGGGGAAGTACCATTTCTGCAGAAGGTTTGCTGTACGTTTATACTGAAAAAGGTGAAATGAATCTGGTGAATCCAAAACCGGAAGGCATGCAACTGGTTAGTTCGTTCAAGATCACCAAAGGATCGAAAGAGTTTTTCTCGCATCTGGTCATTCACAATGGTGTTTTATATGTCCGGCATGGGGAAGCGCTGATGGCTTATTCCATCAGGAAAGAAATATAGCTATTTGATCAGGAAAACAGGAGCCTGATTTAATTCGAATAAAAGAATCCGGATTTCGACACAAAGGCATCAAAGCACTACGTATCACAAAGGTGGAAGATTTGAATTTCTGTTCTTTGTGATACTTTCTGTATACGTGTTTTTGAAGCATTTTAAATTTCCATAAGCACTTATAATTCAACGATATTATCTTCATGATTTTATTTCACCACGAATTAGTTATCTTCTTTTAAAATATTCTTCGGGCACAATCGTCTACTACACTATAAGCTGCACAATTGGATTTTGGAAGGAAAAACCGATCGGAATTCAGGTTGGATATCCACATCAGGATTCAGTTGTAAAACATCGAAAACAATATGACCGGAATAGAGGTTTTAGTTCCATCACCAGACGGTTCGTTAGTTAATTTGGAAAAAACCAGCGTGAAGGGAAGACACAACATAGCGGAGATCATCAAAAATTACGGAAGTCGTTTGCAGGGATTTATCCGGAAAAGGGTGAGTTCAAGCGAAGATGCGGATGATATACTTCAGGATGTTTATTACCAACTTGTTGATGCCGACAGATTATTAAAACCGATTGATCAGATGGCGGCCTGGTTATTTACCGTTGCCCGAAATAAAATCACTGATCTCTACCGCAAAAAGAAAACCGAATTGCTACCCGAGAACAATTCTGAAAGAGAGGATGAAAGCATTTTTGCGGATTTAAGTGATTTGATTTACGACAATGGAAACACTCCTGAAACTGAATACCTAAAATCGCTGGTTTGGGTCGAACTCGAAAAAGCATTGGGTGAACTTCCGGAAGAACAGCGTCAGGTTTTTGAAATGACCGAATTACAAGGAATGTCGTTTAAGGAAATCTCCGAAGAGACCGGTGTAACGGTGAATACGCTGATCTCACGAAAACGGTATGCGGTTTTGTATTTGCGTGAAGAATTGCAGCTTATTTACAATGAATTATTAAACTTTTAAATATTAAAGCTATGAAATCAGTTTTCAGAAAAAGGTGGTATTTATTTATTCCACTTATTATTGTCGGATTTGCAGCTTTTGGGTTTCTTACCATGCACTTATGGAATTGGCTGATGCCCGGAATCTTTCATTTACCTGAATTAACATTTTGGCAAACCATTGGACTAATGCTTTTATCACGACTGATACTGGGAGGTTTTGGCGGACACCACAGACGCAGACACGATCATTGCAGAACGAACATGCACGAAAAATGGGAAAAGATGACTCCTGAAGAGCGTGAAAATTTCAAGGAACATATTCATATGGTTCGACCACCCTGGATTTGCAGGCAGCCTCAGACAAAAAAAGAATAAGTGACTGTTTAAATTTAACACAGAGAGTTTTAATTTCGATTAAAGAACTTGTCGTTCAGCTTTATAGATTGCACTTCAATAAAAAGTACTTTTTGAGAAAACACGGAGATCACAGAGAAGAAAAAATCGCTTTACGATTTTAGGCTCAGTGTACTCAGTGTATTCTCTCTATAAATGAAAAACAATACTTTTGAAATCTTCAATTCAACCTGGCATTTGCTATGGATTAATACTATTTCTCTGTGTTTAAATACTTTTAATTCTATTTTTAAACAGTTTCTAAGAAGCAGATCAGAAAATCAGATTCAATCACGGGGACACATGTCAAAAGAAACAGCAGAATTCCTGTTTCGTATTGACAATGTGTCTCTGTTTTAAAGTACTTTGTCTGGACCGGTGAGTTCATGATCCTTTAGAATTCCTTATTTGGAATGTAAACTTCCTTTGATCAAATGGATGATATTCACTGAAATTTCAAATTGCAAAGCGCGGGACTTAATAAATCAATACTTTTGGCAAATTTGAAATTTCGCATGATGAAAATAAAATCTGAAAGATATTCTCTTCAGAAATTGAGGTTTGGAGTTCAACTGGCTTTTGCGTTGTTGTGTATATGGATTGGTGTTGAATTTTACTATTTCGTCAGGTATTTTGAAACCGGCGGACAAATCGCTTTCCACAGCAGACCAGCTGGCGTCGACGGATTTCTGCCCATTAGCTCGTTAATGAGTCTGGTTTATTTTTTGAAAACCGGCATCATTCATCTGGTGCATCCGGCAGGGTTTTATATTCTGATCAGTATTTTGCTCATGTCATTGGTTTTTAAAAAATCATTTTGCAGTTGGTTGTGTATCGTTGGCACTTTGTCAGAAAAGCTAGGTGATTTGGGCGAATTTATTTTCAGGAAAAAGATAAGAATGCCTAAAGTTGCTGATTCTGTTTTACGAGGCATTAAATACCTGTTGCTGGCATTTTTTGTCTTTATTATTTTCAGGATGACTGCTTTCGAGCTGAAGAGCTTTCTCGATGGTGATTTCAATATTGTTGCTGATGTGAAAATGTATGATTTTTTCGCTCAAATCAGCAACGTTTCGTTGATCGTAATTTCGGTTTTAGTCATCTTGTCCGTATTTTTCAGAGGATTCTGGTGCCGGTATTTATGTCCTTATGGCGCTTTGCTAGGCCTGGTTGGTCTTTTAAGTCCAAATAAAATCAGGAGAAACGAAGAATCATGTATCAGTTGCGGAAAATGTTCAAAAGTATGTCCTTCGTTCATTAAAGTCGATCAAATCAGAACTGTTCATTCAGACGAATGTAGTTCGTGTATGAGGTGCATCGACAGTTGCCCGGTTAAAAACACCCTCGTTATCAAACCAATATTAACCAATAAGCCAATATCAAAAAATTGGGTGGCAGCAGCTGTCATTATTATATTTCTGGGTGTTACTGCAATTGGAATGCTTTCAGGTAAATGGCAAAATTCTATTTCGAAAGAAAAATACATGGAACTTTATCAGCACAGAAATGAAATTAAACATCGGTAAACCAGAAGATTAAATTGCCGTATCCAATTTATTTTAAGATTTCAGATTCTACATCAATTATAATCTGTTTAATTTTCTGACGGAACCATCAAAAGAAAAGAAACCAGTTGATAAACTCTTTTGCAGTTTCTTTGTAGTAAGTATTTTCAAGATTAATCGAAGAATGAATAAATCTAAAGTTCAGAAAAACCCGGATAAGGTGGCAAAACCGAGTGTTTTCAGTTTGTTGAAACCTTACCGGGTGATGGTTAGCTTCCTAATTGTTTTTGCCTTGCTGAGTAATGCGGTCAATTTAATCCTTCCAAAAATCATAGCACGGGCCATCGATGCATTCGGTGCAGGCAATTTTGTATTAAAAACGGTAGTGCTTGAATTTCTAATTGCATCGCTGGTCATTTTCGTTTTCACCTACCTGCAGAGCATTCTGCAAACTTTTGCATCCGAAAAAGTAGCCCGTGATTTGAGATCCCGTTTATCCGATAAAATCTCACGGCAAAGTTATGCGTACATCTTAAAAACCAATCCGTCGAAGCTTTTAACCAATCTGACCTCAGACATCGATTCCATCAAGATGTTTGTATCGATGGCGGTAGTCACTATTTTCTCGTCCTTATTCATGATCATCGGAACCTGCTTTCTGCTACTGATGATCAATTACAAATTAGCTGTTCCGATTATTGCCATCATCCCGGTAATTGGCGGCACTTTTTTTATTGTTCTCCGGAAGGTGCGGGTATTATTCAAGCGCAGCCGCGAAGTAATTGACTGGCTCAACCGGGTGATTAACGAAAGCGTTATGGGATCGGCCATCATCCGGGTACTGAATTCGCAGCAATCAGAATACCATAAATTTCTGGAAGCCAATACCGATGCCCGCAACATAGGACTTGGGATTTTACGACTTTTTGCTGCATTGATCCCAATCATCACCTTTGTGTCCAACCTGGGAATGATAACTATTCTGATGCTGGGTGGACATTTTGTTATTACCGGCAGTATGTCGCTTGGCGATTTTGCCGCATTCAACAGTTACCTGGCTTTGCTTATTTTTCCGATCATCATGATCGGGTTTATGAGCAACATCATTGCACAGGCTTCTGCTTCGTACCAACGAATCAATGATGTACTCGAAGCTCCGGAAACACTGGAACGCGGAACGGTAAAAACATCACTTCAGGGAAATATCGAACTCGATCATGTTTCACTTTCGTATGAAGGAAAACCGGTATTAAAAGACATTTCATTTCAGGTGAAAGGTGGAACGCAGGTGGCAATTCTAGGCCCGACTGCTGCAGGGAAAAGTCAGTTATTGAATTTGCTAACAGATCTGGTAAAACCGGATAGCGGCAATATATTATTTGATAAGCGGAAAATTGAGGACTACGAGAAGGAATCGTTTCGCAATCAGATTGGATTTGTGCTTCAGGATAGTGTGATTTTTAACATGAGCCTTCGCGAAAACATTGCCTTCAGCGATGTGGCAACTGACGAATCGCTCGAAAAAGCCATCAATACAGCCGAAATGCGCGACTTTGTCGATTCACTTCCAGACAAGCTAAATACCATCGTTTCTGAACGCGGAACCAGCCTTTCCGGAGGACAAAAGCAACGAATTATGCTGGCCAGGGCTCTCGCATTAAATCCAAAGATTCTTCTGCTTGACGATTTCACCTCCCGGGTTGATCAAAATACAGAGAAAAAGATTCTGGCCAATCTAGCCGTTAATTATCCGGAACTTACTCTGCTTTCGATTACTCAGAAAGTGGCTTCGGTAAAACATTTTGAGCAGATTATTTTACTGATGGAAGGCGAAGTGATTGCAAAAGGAACACACAACGAGTTAATGGAAACCTGTACCGAATACGTTCAGATATCCGATTCACAAAGAAGTACAAGTCACTATGAACTATAATCTCAGCCAGACTGCAAGCTCAACGGAGCAAAAAAAATCGACTCTGGCAGCGCTTAAAAAATTAATCGATTTAATTCAGGAGGAAAAACGGACACTCATTCTTGCTCTGATCATTATTCTGATCAATGCCGGCTTGAGTTTGCTGGGGCCATACCTGATCGGGCATACCATCGACACCTATATTCAATCGAAAGAATACCACGGAGTTATTTTGTTTTCAGGTATTTTGCTGGTCATGTACATGATCGCTTTCATTACCAACTACCTGCAAATGATAATGATGGGCGGTGTTGGAATCCGAATGCTGTTTAGTTTGCGAAATGCTGTGTTCAATAAGCTGGAGGAATTGCCGGTCGATTTTTTTAACCAAAATAAAGCAGGCGATTTAATTTCGCGCATCAATAACGATACCGACAAGTTAAATGTGTTCTTCTCCCAATCGCTGATGCAGTTTATCAGCAGCATTTTCATGATGCTCGGAGCCGGTATTTTTCTGTTGAGTATAAATCCTGAATTGGGAGCCGCAGCTTTGCTTCCGGCGCTGGTTATCTGGATATTTACCAAAGCCATTTCGCCCTGGGTGAAAAAGAAAAACGCGATCAACTTAAAAAGTGTGGGAAATTTGAGTGCCGAAATTCAGGAAAGCCTGAATAACTTCAAAATCATTATCGCTTTTAACCGGCGCGATTATTTCAGAAAGCGCTTTAACGAAGCCAATCAGGAGAATTACAACACTTCCGTTAGCGCCGGACTGGCCAATAATATTTTCACCCCGGTTTACGGACTTTCAGCAAACCTGGGTCAGCTGATTGTACTCGCATTTGGTATTTACCTGATTATGACCGGGAAATTTACCATCGGACTACTCATTGGATTTCTGGCTTACATCAACAGCTTTTACCATCCGCTGAGGCAGCTGGCCGGACTGTGGGCCAGTTTTCAGGTGGCGATGGCTGCATGGGATCGTATTTCGCAAATTCTTTCGCTCGACACCAACTTGCCTGTAATGGGAAGTCAAACTACGGAAACATCTTCATCTTATCTTTCATTCCGGAATGTATCGTTCACCTATCCCAACGGCAAAGAAGTTTTGCATCATGTCAGTTTCGATCTGGAACGTGGGAAAACTTATGCTTTTGTTGGACCAACAGGTGGCGGAAAAACGACGACAGCCTCACTGATCGCCCGTTTATACGATGCAACAAAAGGCTCAGTATTACTCGACGGAAAAGACATCCGAACTTACCAGCCCGAAGAACGCACCGGTAAAATCGGATTTATCCTTCAGGAACCATTTCTGTTCTCCGGAACCGTTCGCGACAATATTTTATATGGAAATCCTGAATATCTAAACCTGACCAATGAAGAACTGGCACGGGTCATCAAGGAATCCGGACTAGAAAGTCTGCTGGCCCGTTTTGATGACGGACTCGAATCTAAAGTACAGACGGTTGGCGACGAAATCAGCCTGGGACAAAAACAACTGATTGCTTTTATGCGCTCGGTATTGCGAAAACCTGAATTGTTAATACTCGACGAAGCTACAGCCAACATCGACACCATCACCGAACAAATGCTCGAAAGTATTCTGCAGAAACTACCGGCAACAACCACGCGAGTCATTATTGCACACCGGCTGAATACAATCGAAAATGCCGACGAAATATACTTCGTTAACTCCGGAGAAGTCATTCGTGCAGGCTCGCTTGATGATGCAGTAAATATGCTGCTTCACGGGAAAAGGGAAAGCTAACTAACAGGGAAAAGTCATTAGCAACCCTGTTCATAAGTATTTGGACTAAAAACGATATCTAACTGATTAATAACAGGAAATAGTCATTGGGAAAAGTGAGGATCGTTTTTACTGCCAACGAAGCACCTATCACATAAATTCTCAAAACTATCAATTAAAGTCTATATAATGGTTCCTTAATAGTTTTACTAATATTAATATGATTCGTTTTCGTTGGGAAAGTCTTTTGCTTTCACATCTTTAATGTAGCTTTTAACTGCGTTGGTTATAACTGTATGCAGGTCTTCATAACGTCTTAAAAATTTTGGCGAAAATTCTTTGTTTATACCTAACATATCATGCATCACCAATACTTGTCCGTCCACATAAACTCCTGCACCGATTCCGATCGTGGGGATTGATAATTTAGCGGTTATTTCCTGGGCTAATTTTGCAGGTATTTTTTCCAGTGTTACCGCATAACATCCTGCCCTTTCTAAGAGTACCGCGTCATTGATTAACTTTTCCGCTTCTTCTTTCTCTTTGGCTCTTACGGTATAAGTGCCATATTTGTTGATCGATTGAGGCATTAACCCTAAGTGTCCCATTACAGGAATGCCTGCGGCAATAATTTTCTTTATATCTTCAATAATTTCTTCCCCACCTTCAATCTTGAGTGTGTCAGCTCCGGTTTCTTTCATTATCCGTATAGCCGCCTCCAACGACTTAAATGGGTTACCAGAACAGGTTCCAAAAGGCATATCTACTACAACCAAAGCTCGCTTTACTGCTTTCATCACAGAACTGCCGTGGTATATCATTTGCTCAATGGTCATTGGTAATGTTGTGATGTTTCCTGCCATTACATTCGAGGCAGAGTCACCAACCAAAATAATGTCCATACCCGCCTGGTCTATAATGGAAGCCATTGAATAATCATAAGCGGTAAGCATTGATATTTTTTCACCCCTTATTTTCATTTCTTTCAGTCGATGCGTAGTAACCTTTCTTTTATTGTTTTCTATTGCTGCTGACATAATCCCTGCGTTATTTATTGCTAATATATGCGACTACTGTGTGAAACCTAATTTTATCATTTTCTAAAACGAATGTGTCTGAACCCAAAGGAATTTCAGCTACATTGGATTTGCTTGCCCAGACGATGTGTGCAACATTTCCTCTTATAGTCAGTTGTTTCATCTCAAATTCCGAACCGGTTGGAATAGTGATAAACATTTTTGCAAAGAATTTGCGAATAAGGTCTAAGCCTTTCACTGAACCGTCGACCGTAAGGACTTCCGATTGTTCGGTGTAGTCTTTCATTGTTTCATCAAGATTGTTGTCACCAAATGCAGTAAGATGATGTGTCAATATCTCGTTTGTTTTTTTACTCATCGCTATATATTATATTGTTGAAGGGATGAACCTGTAACGAAAGTTATAGATTCATCCCTTTACTTAAATTTCTTAATATTAAAGTTTTGCTTTTGCTTCGGCAACTGTAACCGTTTTGCCTAATGCTCCGAATTCGTGTAGGTCACCAAATACTTCTATTCGAATGGATTGGTCTAAACCTCCTGCCCGTACAGGTTCAAAGCCGTTGTCACGAATGAGTAGCTCAATGTCCGGGTTAATGCTTGTATCGTCTGTTGCATAGAACAATACTGCGGCTTCGGGGTTTTGAAACGCTGCGTTTGCAAGTGAAGCTGCACCCAATGTTCCCAATGCTTTAGCCAATTTCACACCATGTGGAAGTGCTGTGGCATTAAGCTGACCTGCGGATTCTTTTTCGCCAATGATTTTTTTGAAGCCGCCGTTATCATCTGGTGCAATCGGATTGGACGGGTCTACTATAATTTTCCCCTGCAATTCCAAAGCATATTTTGACAAAAATTCTTTGATTGTATCGAACCAAACAGACAATACAATAATGTCGGCTTCCTTAATTGCAGCCAAAGTTTCAGCGGGAGTTGCAAGATTACCCAATTTTTGAGCCAATAATTTTGCGTCTTCTAATTTTCTGCTGGCAAGAATAACCGGACGGTTTCCTTTTACAAGATTTGTAGCAACGACTTTCCCGATGTTGCCCAAGCCGATTACGGCTACTTTTAATTTTGTTGACATACTATTTCTTTTTTGTTGTTAATAAACTAATCTAAACAATGCAAATATCCTTCGGAAATGGTGCTTTTCCAATGAACTACTTTAAGAAATAGTATTGATGTAGTTTAAGCCTTTGGCTTGTGGCTGTTGTTTCGTATGCGGCTTAAAAATTCGGGGGAAATGCCTATAAATGCGGCTATCTGGGTTTGCGGAAGCCGGTTTGACAGGTGTTCATACATTTGCATAAAGGAAAGGTAACGTTCTTCTGCTGTTGAGCTGATGTTTTGCAATAAACGTTCCTGAAGTGCTATAAAACTATTCTCTATAAGCACTCTGAAAATACGGTCAAACTTAGGTGCTTGCTGGTATAATGCAATGAGATTATCGTAGCTGATTTGCAGTATCATTGTATCTTCTAATGCGTCAATGTTTAGTTTAGAAGCATTTTTTCTATAGAAACTCCCAAGGTCTGTAAGCCATCTATTTTCGGCAGTAAATTGTAAGATATGCGTATTGCCTTTGTCGTCTATTTTATACATACGCAGACAACCCCGAACTACAAAATTGAATTTGGAGCAAATGTCGCCCTCTTGAAGTACATATTGTCTTCTGCGGTAAAGGCGTGGCTGAAAATATTCTGTAACAAGTTGTTTTTCTTCCTTGTTTAATGGAATACACCCATTTAAATATTCAAGTAAGGGTTCTATGGAAGCCTCCAATAAATCTTCTTTCATATCGCTGAATTATTTTTTTCAAATTTACAATTATTTGATTGAAAGCCATGCCGCGTTGCGGTTGTTACAAAATTGGTGCTAATCGAGTCACACGAGGGAATTTCACCCACACGTTCTCAGTCGAATCGTAGTTTGCAAACTACTACTGAAATGCGAAGCATTCGCTGGCACCGATGGTTCAACCTTACAACTGGTCTCCATCATCTCAATTACAGCATGTAGGTAAACCTACTTCTTGACACAATACACGCAGGACGGGAGTTTCCTGATGAACTTCCTACGAGAGTTGCATTTCAACCTGAACGCCATTTAGCAGGATTCCTAATTCCCGTTCAAGATGGTGCCAAAACCCTGTTGGTTGCTTGCGGCTGTCATGAATCTTGGGTAAACTAGCCTTCATGTTTGATCGTACTAATCACATAGGGACTATTTATTAGCCACAGCGTTTTTTCAACATATTCCTACCCTCACTTAGTTTTGGAGCAATTGCGAATCTCAAAACCTTCCTCCAACTTTTTGGGGAGCGTTTTTGAATCGCAAAACCTTTTTCCCATTTGGTTTGGAGTATTTTTGAATCTCAAAATCTTCATCCTATTTGTTTTGGAGCTTTTATGAATCTTAAAACCTTCCTCCCGTTTGTTTTGGAACAATTATGAATCTCAAAATCTTCATCCCGTTTGTTTTCGAACAAAACGCACTTCAGCAACAAATAAGTCATTCATCTGAAGCAATTAAAACTACATTTAAATAATAATATCATATTGTTATCTCATTTTATTATATTAACTTTTAGGTGTTAAAAAATCAGTATTTCACTTAAATTCAACCCACAATGGAAAAATTAATTGTTCCGTCCATTTTATCTGTTAGTGATGCCATTTCGTTGAGTGAAAAAATTTTAAAAATCACTCTGCCATTAACTAGGCCAAACTCTTTTTTAATGGATTTTCTGGCCTGTTCCGATTGGTTGCGGCCTATGTTGTTCAGGTCAATCAGGCTGCCGTCAGGACGTACTTTTATGGATACCAGATGGATATGCGAATGCCCTACTCTATGATGCTGGTAAACCAGGTACGGTTGTTTCCCGAAACCGATTTTTTCCATGTAAGCATCTGCAATAGCCAGTAGTTTTTCTTCGGACAAATGGCTTTCGGAAAGATGGAAATTAAGTGAAATATGGATGCTGTTTCGCTTAACATTTTCGTTCAGTTCCAACTGTTTAATGAAACGGTTCAGCTTCATCGAAAGGCTCATTTTATCCGAATCAATGGGATAATTTCCGGCCCCGGTGCAATTATATAAAGAGGTAATTGTTAATGTTTATAAAGCTAAAACTACAGGTTACCATAATGAAGTTAAACAACTGAAAATACAATTGGAAGAAGCCAATAAAAGACTGTCAAAAGCAAGAGAATTGTTGCTCTGTGGAGACTTTGAAGCTGATGATTACCTCACAATAAAAGCCGAAAGAGAGGAACGTATAAACAGACTGGAGGCTAAATTAACAACATCGGTTACAGATACAACTAATATTGAACCCTAATTGCATTTCGCAATTAGATGTTTTGTATGAATTACTCAAACGAACTCCCCAAAATTAATATCTCAACATACATCAGTGAGAAACTCGGCCATGATTACACCTATCTTGCCAACCTTTTTTCTGAAGTTACAGGAATTACCATCGAACATTATATCATTGCCCATAAAATTGAATTCGCAAAAGAATTACTTCTTTACGATGATCTTAGTCTCACTGAAATATCCTAACGACTGAACTACAGCAGTGTAGTGCATTTATAAGGTCAATTCAAAAAAGTCACAGGGTTGACGCCTACATTTTTCAGGGAACTGAATAACAAAAGACCATCCCCCACCGATAATGTGTGAATGATGTAATTTTTAACCGGAATTGTGTAATACATCAGCGTCTATTGTTGCCCACCTTTAGAAGGTGAAAATTCATTCACATTAAAAATTTACGATCATGGGAAATTTACTTTATGTCATCGCAGTCATTTTAATCATTGCATGGGCTATTGGATTTGTTGGCTATGGCACTGGTGGAATTATACACGTTCTTCTTGTTATTGCCCTTATTGCAATAGTACTTAGGATTATTCAGGGAAGAAGAATACTCTAAAAAAAAAATTACGCTTTCCATTTAACACCCACTACCTCTATTTCAATCAACCTTTGTCGGACTTACTTGCGACAGACAAACAGGCGTGGAAATGTTTCTCTAAATAATGAACTACCCCAATGAGATAAGGAATAAAAAGATGAACAGAACTGAAGAAATTGGGAACTGAATCAAGACAAAAGCAATAACACAATGAACAATAATCCTTTGAAAAAACTGGAAAGTCTTGGGCAATCGATTTGGCTCGACTATATCCGAAGAGATTTAATCACGAGTGGCGAACTTCAAAAGTTAATCGATGACGATGGATTACGGGGAATGACCTCAAATCCTTCCATCTTCGAAAAAGCCATTGCGGAAAGTAATCTTTATAATGCTGAAATTCAAAAAATGGCACTCAAGGGGAAAAATGTCAACGACATCTACGAGGCCATCAGTCAACAGGATGTTCAAAGCGCTGCTGATCTTTTCAGGCCTTTGTATGAAAAGACTTCAGGAAAAGATGGATATGTTAGCCTGGAAGTAAATCCCCATTTGGCTCATAATACCAGAGGTACAATTGAGGAAGGCCGCCGGTTGTGGGCTGCTCTGAACAGACCTAATGTTTTGATTAAAGTTCCTGCAACACCTGAAGGTCTGCCAGCTATCCGGCAACTGATCAGTGAAGGTATCAATGTCAATGTTACTTTACTTTTCGCTTTACCGCGCTACAGGGAGGTCACTGAAGCTTTTATAGCCGGAATTACGGATCGTATAAATCAAGGCAAACCAGTAAACAATATTGCCTCGGTGGCAAGTTTCTTTTTAAGTCGCATCGATGCGGTGATTGATCCAATAGAAGCAGACTTTGTTGCGTCAGTGGGAGAACAGGCACATTTTGCTACAAAGATACGAGGGCAGGTTGCCATTTCGAGCGCAAAAATTGCTTATAAAATTTATCAGGAAGTTTTTGAAAGCGAACAGTTTCTTAAACTTGGTGCTTCGCCTCAGCGACTGCTATGGGCCAGTACAAGTCCGAAAAATCCGAAATACAGCGATGTAAAATACATTGAAGCGCTAATCGGGCCAAATACAGTCAACACAATTCCCATAAAAACACTTGAAGCATTTCGTGATCACGGTGACCCGGCAAATTTACTGGAAGTTGATGTCGAGCAGTCGTCCTGGGTATTATCCGAGCTTTCTGAAATAGGTATTGATCTAAAAAGTATTACTGAAGAATTAGAAAATGATGGAGTCGCTAAATTTATTCAAGCCTTTGATAAGCTAATGGACGCACTGGCAAAACACAAAAAGAAGAATAAAAATAGATTAATGTAAACAAATCATAAAAATAGAAAGGAAAATAATTATGCCGGAATTTGGATCACCCTTTTCAGGATTGGCAAACGACAGAAAGCTCACAGACGCGGAACTGATCAGATCAATTCGTTTCATGGTAGCCGCGGAGTACGAGGCCGTTCAGCTGTACATGCAACTTGCCGAGTCAACCGATAACAAGCTTGCGGTTGAAGTGCTCAAAGACATTGCAGATGAGGAACGTGTACATGCCGGAGAGTTTCTGAGATTACTCAGCGAACTTGCACCCGATGAAGATAAATTTTATGCCCAGGGGGCAAAAGAAGTAGAAGAAGAAATCCTAAAAATGAAGTAACCGAAGGATTTTTAAATAAAAAGACATTAATAATGAAAAAATCAATTTCAGTAACAACATTGTTTGTGGATATTGGTGGGGTTTTGCTTACCGATGGTTGGAGTCATGAGTTTCGCAAACTGGCGGTAAGGGAGTTCAATCTCGATCCGGAAGAGATGGAAAACAGGCATAGTATGGTGTTCGAAACTTTCGAAATAGGCAAACTAACTATTGATGAATACCTGAATTTGGTGGTGTTTTATCAGCCACGGTCATTTACCCGGTCACAATTTCAGGAATTCATGTTTGCCCGCTCAGAATCCGACTCCAAAATGATCGGATTGATTCGTCAGCTTAAAGCAAAGTACGGATTGAAGATTGTTGTGGTTAGCAACGAATCAAGAGAACTCAATGCTCATCGAATTCAGAAGTTCAAACTGAATGAGTTTGTTGATTCTTTTATTTCCTCTTGTTATGTCGGTCTTCGGAAGCCCAATGCCGATATTTTCAGGCTGGCACTTGATGTTGCCCAGGTTCCTGCGGAACAGATTGTATTTATCGAAAACACCCAAATGTTTGTACAGATCGCCGAAGGGTTGGGTATTCGTGGTATTTGGCATACCGATTACCAATCAACACGCGAAAAACTGGCATCGTTTGGATTGGAGGTTGAAAAATGAAAAAAAAATCATCCGTAAAAGCAACGCACTCATATATCCTAACCATCAACGGTGGGTCATCCAGTATCAAGTTCGCGGTTTACCAGACGAACGAGCCAATGAAGCGTTTACTCTACGGAAATATTGATCGGATTGGTCTGCCCGATTCAAAACTGACTTTCACCAATGAAAAAGAAAATAAAAAAGATACCCTAAAAATTAAAACTTCAGATCATCGGTCGGCATCAGATTTCTTGATTGACTGGCTCGAAAAACAGATTGATTTTTCATTAATCACTGGCATCGGACATCGTGTCGTTCACGGGATGCATCATACAAGTCCCGAAATCATCACTCCTGAATTGCTGGACGAACTTCATCGCATTACACCTTATGATCCGGATCATTTACCGGCTGAGCTTGAATTAATTGAGGTTTTCCGTCAGCGTCATCCTAAACTTCCCCAGGTAGCTTGTTTCGACACTGCTTTTCATCAAACCATGCCACGAGTGGCCAAACTGCTTCCCATTCCCCGGCGTTTCGACGAAAAAGGGATACAACGTTACGGATTTCATGGCCTGTCGTATTCTTATTTGATGGAGGAACTTGCCCGTGTTGCCGGACCAGAAGCAGCAAATGGCCGGGTGATTATAGCTCACCTGGGTAGCGGAGCAAGCATGGCTGCCGTAAAAGATGGCAAAAGCATCGACACCAGCATGGGTTTCACCCCGGCTTCAGGAATAATAATGGGAACCCGACCCGGTGATTTGGACCCGGGCGTAGCGTGGTATATCATCAAATCGGAACAATTAACTCCCAAACAATTTAATAACCTGATTAATCATGAATCAGGGCTGCTTGGCATTTCTGAAACCAGTTCCGATATGCACGATTTGCTTGCGTCGGAAAAAGAAGACATTCGGGCTGAAGAAGCTATTACCTTATTCTGCTATCAGGCGAAAAAACGGATCGGCGCTTTTGCAGCTGCGTTGGGTGGACTCGACACCCTTGTTTTTGCCGGTGGTATTGGCGAAAATGCTCCGGTAATCCGCTCCCGAATTTGTGAAGGCCTCGGGTTTCTTGGAATCGAACTGGATGAAAAGCAAAACGAGGCAAACAACCCGGTAATTTCAGCAATTAAAGGAAAAACTGTCGTTCGCGTCATTCATACCGATGAGGAAAAAATGATTGCAAAAACAGTCAGTCAAATGATAAACATTTCTCAATTAAAGAAAGGGATACAACTATGTTAATCAAAGCAAAAACATTAAAAGGGTACAGATTAGATGCTACCGATGGCGAAATAGGTAGGGCTAAAGAATTCTATTTCGACGACCTGCACTGGGCAGTTCGCTACCTGGTTGCCGATACAGGAAACTGGCTTACAGGCCTGCAAGTGCTGATTTCGCCATACGCGATGGGTGATGCAAATAAGCTGACAGAACACATTACTATCAATTTGAACAAAGAGCAGATTGAGAACAGTCCGTCTCTGTTTTTGGACAAGCCCGTATCACGACAATTTGAGAATGACTACTACGGTTATTACGGATGGCCAACTTATTGGAATGGCTCATACATGTGGGGAAACTATCCCGGCATCATGCGCGACAGCAAAGATTGGAAACCGGCCAATCAACACAAAAATTCCGGAGATCCGCATTTACGCAGTACCAATGCAGTGAGTGGCTACTATATTCAGGCTAATGACGACGAAATAGGCCATGTCGTTGATTTCATTATTGATGATGAGACATGGGCAATTCGATACCTGATCATCGACACAACAAACTGGTTCGCAGGGAAAAAAGTACTGATCTCACCTAAATGGATTGACCACATCAGTTGGAATGATTCAAAAGTATTTCTCAATCTTTCCTCTGAGAAAATCAGGCAGGCTCCGGAATATTCTGAGGAAGATCTGCTGACCCGTAATTATGAGACCCAACTACACCAACATTATAATCGTAATGTATATTGGTCAGAGAAACCTGAAGACAGGGAAATATTGCTCTAAAACAAATTTCAGATAAAATGGAAACAAAAAAAGATTCAGACCAGAAAAGTGTTGACTTTAAAAAAGTGAAAACAATAAAAAAAAATCCTCTGTCAAAGGAGCTTCTAAGTAAGATGAATGCCTACTGGCGAGCTGCAAATTATGTTTCAGTCGGACAACTCTATCTCCACGAAAATCCATTGCTTCGGGAGCCGTTAAAGCAGTCTCATATTAAGAAAATGCTGCTGGGGCATTGGGGCACAACACCGGGGCAAAATTTTATTTATGTCCATTTAAACAGGGTTATTAAAAAATACGATCTGGATATGTTTTATATCGCAGGTCCCGGTCATGGTGGCCCTGCTTTGGTTGGTAATACTTACCTCGAAGGTACTTACACTGAAGTTTACCCGAATATTACCCAAGACAAAGCTGGATTGAAAAAGTTGTTTACTCAATTTTCTTTCCCGGGTGGAATTCCCAGTCATGTCTCGCCTGATTGTCCCGGATCTATCCACGAAGGTGGTGAATTGGGATATTCACTCAGTCATGCTTTTGGAGCCGCATTTGATAATCCGGAACTCATTGTTGCTTGTGTCATCGGTGATGGCGAAGCAGAAACAGGTCCATTGGCAACTGCCTGGCATTCCAACAAATTTCTAAATCCTATTTCCGACGGGGCTGTATTGCCAATTTTGCATCTTAACGGCTACAAAATTGCAAATCCAACGGTTTTGGCTCGTATACCGCGCGAAGAACTGGAACAATTTTTCCATGGTTGTGGGTGGACACCATATTTTGTAGAAGGTGATGAACCGGGAAAAATGCATCAACTCATGGCTCGTATTTTAGAAACAGCCATTGAGGAAATAAAACAAATACAAAGCAATGCCAGAGACAATAGCGATTCCACCCGCCCGCGCTGGCCGATGATTGTATTTAATTCACCTAAAGGCTGGACCGGACCTAAAGAAGTAGATGGACTGCAAATCGAGGGCACATTTCGCGCCCACCAAATTCCACTGCTCGTTGATTCCGATCATCCACATCATTTACAACTTCTTGAAAACTGGATGAAAAGCTATAAGCCGGAAGAATTATTCGACGAGCAGGGCTCTCTTCTACCCGAGCTGGCTGAACTCGCTCCAAAAGGTGAACACCGGATGGGTGCAAACCCACATGCCAATGGCGGACTTTTATTGCACGATTTGAATATGCCCGACTTCCGAAAATACGCCGTAGAAGTTCCTTCGCCGGGGTCCGTTCAGGCTGCCGACACACACGAATTGGGAGAATTCCTTCGTGAAGTGGTCTCATTGAATGCGGATCAACGAAATTTTAGAATTTTTGGTCCTGATGAAACACTCTCCAACCGGTTAAATGCTGTTTTTGAAGTGACCAACCGACAGTGGGAAGCCAAAACAAAAAAGAACGATGAGTTTCTGGCTACTGAAGGCCGTGTGATGGAGGTGTTGAGCGAACACCAGTGTGAAGGATGGCTCGAAGGTTATCTGCTCACCGGAAGACACGGACTGTTTAACTGCTACGAAGCGTTCATTCATATCGTTGATTCGATGTTTAATCAACATGCCAAGTGGCTGAAAATTTGTAATAAATTGCCCTGGAGAAAAAATATAGCCTCATTGAATTACCTGCTTGCTTCCCACGTCTGGCAGCAGGCACATAATGGCGATACGCATCAGGATCCGGGCTTTATCGATCATGTGGTAAACAAAAAGTCTTCCATTGTGCGTGTCTATCTGCCACCCGATGCCAATTGTTTATTATCCGTTGGAGATCATTGCTTAAGGAGCCGTAATTATGTAAATGTTGTAATTGCCGGTAAATATCAGGCGCCGCAGTGGTTAAGCATGGATGAAGCAATTGAACATTGCACGCAGGGAATTGGGATATGGAAATGGGCCAGCAACGATCAGGGTGGCGAGCCGGATGTGGTAATGGCCAGCTGTGGGGATGTGCCAACACTCGAATCATTGGCAGCGGTTTCCATCCTTCGTAAACATTTGCCTGATCTGAAAATCCGGGTAGTCAATGTGGTGGATCTTATGAAACTTGAACCCAATACAGAACACCCACATGGATTAACTGATTCCGAGTTCGATGCTTTATTCACCAAGGATAAACCAATCGTATTCGCCTTTCATGGATATCCAAAACTTATACATCTTCTTACCTACCGCCGCACTAACCATGAAAACATGCATGTTCGTGGTTATAAGGAAGAAGGTACTATTACTACTTTTTTTGACAATCTGGTGCTCAATGATCTTGACCGGTTCCACCTGGTAATAGATGTAATAAATCGTCTGCCAAAATTGGGTGACAAAGCTGCTAAACTGAAACAAATGCTTGAGGGAAAACTTATTGAGCACAGAACCTATATTAATAAACATGGCGAAGATTTGCCCGAAATACGCAACTGGAAATGGAATCAGAATTGAACACAGAAAGGAGAATTATATGCACGATTATGAAACAATGCACATAGGTATAGCTGCCGACCACGGTGGTTTTGAATTAAAAGTACAATTGTTGGCAGCACTTTCTTCTGCCGGCTATATGGTGAAGGATTTCGGTGCCTGGAACTTGGCCGATGGTGACGATTATCCTGATTTTGTATTACCGCTGGCCAAAGCAGTTTCAGAAGGCGAAATTACCCGCGGACTGGCCATCTGTGGCAGTGGTGTTGGAGCTTGCGTCGCTGCCAACAAAGTTGCCGGAGTGCGGGCAGCCCTAATCTCAGATTCTTTCTCAGCCCATCAAGGTGTGGAGGACGACAACATTAATGTTATGTGCCTTGGGGGCAGGATTATCGGATCTTCCCTTGCCTGGGAATTAGTTCAGGCTTTTCTAAATGCTGATTTCAAGGCAGAGGAACGGTTTATCCGACGATTGGAGAAAGTTGCAATACTGGAAAAGGAGAAAGTTTAACACGACCTCTTCAGGATTACTTAAAAAGGATAGATTATCATGAGTGAAAATGAACACAATCAGCATCAGGAAGAAACACAGGATCGTATATTACCTCAACAAGATCATAGTCCGCGCTGGAAGCGGATTCATCATACCTGGAGTTTTTGGATTTTCCTGTGTCTGATGTTTGTTGCTATTATGTATTACATTATGAGTGTTGACTTTGCCTTTGCACCTCAACAACAAATGAAGCAACCCACTGAAAATAACATGACACATTAAACATTTACAATTAAAAAATCAAAAAAAATGTACACCAAAGAACTTATACAAACTGCTAATTCGCTGGTCGCCGACGACAAAGGAATACTGGCCATGGATGAAAGTTTCCCAACCTGTAACAAACGGTTTGCCAAATTGGGAATTCCCCAAACGGAGGAGTTCCGGCGTGCCTATCGGGAACTGTTAGTTACTACCCAGGGACTTGGAGAGTCCATCAGCGGCGCGATACTCTTCGACGAGACCATCCGTCAGGAAACTAAGGACGGTACTCCAATGATTAAGGTACTCGTCAATGCCGGAATTATCCCGGGCATCAAGGTTGACACCGGAGCAAAGGATATGGCTGGCCATCCCGGGGAGAAAATATCTGAAGGCCTTGACGGATTGCGCGATCGCCTCGGTGAATATTATCAGATGGGTGCCCGTTTTGCGAAGTGGCGCGCGGTGGTTATTATTGGTGAAGGCATTCCAAGCCGGGCATGCATCGAAGCCAATGCGCATACTTTGGCACGCTACGCTGCATTATGCCAGGAAGCAGGTCTGGTTCCAATCGTTGAGCCTGAAATTCTCATGGACGGCAGTCATTCCATGGAGCGATGCTTCGAGATAACTGAGCAAGTCCTGCGAATGGTTTTTAATCAGCTTTACACACAAGGAGTGATGTTGGAGGGTATGATTCTGAAACCTAACATGATAGTTCCCGGATTGACCTGTTCAAAACAAGAAGTGGCTGATAAAGTGGCTGATGCCACAGTAAAGTGTCTTTTGCGAGCAGTTCCGGCGGCAGTTCCGGGAATCACTTTCCTATCCGGTGGCCAATCTGCAGAAATGGCGTCTACCCGCTTAAATGCTATGAATGTCATATATAAGTCGAAATTACCATGGGAATTGTCCTTTTCATTTGGACGGGCTCTTCAGGAACCAGCCATGGAAATTTGGAATGGAGAGGAGGCCAATATATTGAAAGCTCAGCAAGCTCTTTATCACAGGGCTAAATGCAACTTCGCAGCACGTCGGGGTGAATACAATATTGAAATGGAAAAGAAATAAACATGACAGCAAAAGGAAACACAAGGAATCAGATATCGTTGTATCCCATACGATTTGAACCGATCTTTCAGTACCGGATTTGGGGAGGCCGGAATTTAGCGGACGTGCTTTCTGCACCGCTACCTCCCAACGATCCTATTGGCGAAGCATGGGTACTCAGCGATCGCGATGATCATGCAAGTAGTGTTGCCGATGGGCCTCTTAAAGGTCAAACTATCGGACAATTGATGAAAAAGTTTCCGGAACAAATGATGGGGAAACTGGCCGGACGCTTCAGCAGATTTCCTTTGCTGCTCAAATTCCTCGATGCGCACGAAATGCTCTCTGTTCAGGTGCATCCTTCGGATATGCAAAAAGATTTTATTCCTGAAGGAGAACATGGAAAGACAGAAGCATGGGTGGTATTAAAATCCGGGTATGAAAGCCGTATTTATGCAGGACTGAAACCTGGAACAACAGCCGAAAATCTCCATCAGTCGATTACAAAAGGCTCAATTGAAGATCACCTTAGCTATTTCACACCAACCCCGGGCGACGCTGTTTTTCTGCCTGCCGGAACTGTGCATGCACTTGGAGGAAACACCGTAGTGTTTGAGGTTCAGCAAAACAGCGACATCACGTTTAGGTTGTTCGACTGGAATCATATTGATGCCAAAACCGGCCAACCGCGGGCACTTCAAATTGATAAGGCACTTGCCTGCATTGATTTTGAGCAGGGTGTGGCGAGTCCGGTGATTCCGGAAGAGGTAACCATACTACCGGCGGAGCGCGAGCAGCTCTTTAATTGTGAGCATTTCAATTTGTGGCGAATCAGCGGAGAATTGCCATTTACAATTGGCGCCGTGAATGAACCCCGACTATTGGTTTGTATTGAAGGCAGTGGCGGGTTGGAATACGAAAGTATCGGGTATGCGGTCAGAAAAGGTGATGTATTTCTATTGCCTGCTGTGGCCGGAGTGTGTGCATTTCGCCCGGAAGGGCCAGTAACTGTGCTGGAAATTGCGCTGCCGGATTAGAAAAATTAATATGAATATTTAGTTGTGTACGAAGTTATCCTGTGCCGTCAGCTTCAGCTGATGGATAGATTGGTAATCGCAGATTTTGGGGCTAAAGCCAAAACCCTCTTATTCTTTTTACCCATTGACTAAAGTCAATGGCAAAGGATATCCGTTCAATATTCAATAATTCAGGCATATCAACAGATACTCACATGAAATTCTGAATAAAGAAAAATAATGAAAAGACTTATCGTTTTTGATTTGGACGGCACGCTTGCCGAAAGCAAATCATCGCTTGACCCCGAAATGTCGAAACTGCTGCATAAGCTTCTCGGAACCGTCAGGGTGGCGGTTATTTCCGGAGGCGGTTGGCCGCAGTTTGAAAAACAACTGCTCTCCAATCTTCCCCACGACAAATGTCTGGAAAATCTTTCCCTGCTGCCAACCTGCGGAACAAAGTTTTACCAATACAACAAGGATTGGGAAAAGCTCTATTCCGAAGATTTCACGGCAAATGAAAAAGAGAAAATTATCAGTTCCCTGAAAAAGGCGATTGATGATGCGGGGTTCAATGTTGAAAAGGTCTGGGGTGAAACCATTGAAGATCGGGGAAGTCAGATCACCTATTCAGCATTGGGGCAAGAAGCTCCCATCGAAGAAAAGAAAAAATGGGATCCAGATTTCGACAAACGAAAGAAAATCAAAGCAATTCTCGATCAGAGTATTCCGGAATTTTCAGTGCGTCTGGGTGGAACGACATCGGTTGATGTAACTAAACCCGGAATTGATAAGGCCTACGGAATTGGAAAACTTCGCGACACGCTAGGAATTTCAATTCAGGAAATGATTTTTATTGGTGATGCTTTATTTCCTGGTGGAAACGATTATCCGGCCAAGGAAGCAGGTGTTGTTTCTATCCGGGTAAAGAATCCGAACGAATCGAAGCGGGTAATTGAAACGATCATCGCTTGTTTGGATGACCTTGACGATTCCTCAGTTTATAAGGAGGAATACAAATGAGTGGATTAAAAATGCAGCGCCTTGGACAAATCATGGAACCGGAACCCGGCAATCCGATGGAAGTGGAAGGCGTACTCAATCCGGCGGCTGTTCGCGGACCCGATGGTGAATTGTACCTGTTCCCACGATATGTTGCAAAAGGCAATTATTCGCGCATCGGAATCGCCAGGGTTAAGTTTAATAAGGATGGCGATCCGGAAAGTGTTGAACGGCTTGGAATTGCCCTGGAGCCTGAAGCTGATTATGAACTGCGTCCCAATGGCGGCGGTTGCGAAGATCCGCGCGTTACGTATGTGGAAATGCTTCAATGCTATGTAATGACCTATACTGCACATTCGCCCATTGGACCGCGCATTGCACTGGCAATGTCGGATGATTTGTTTCATTGGAAACGACTTGGACTTGCAACTTTTGGGATGTACGACGACATCGATTTTGTTCATGTAGACAACAAGGATGCCAGTCTTTTCCCGGTTGCCATTCCCAATCATGCCGGAAAAATGCAAATGGCTATTCTGCACCGACCTCTTTTCCCCGGTACCACTCCTGAAGAAACTGCACGTATGGGCAAGAAACGGTTGTTTGATCTGGATCATGAAAGTATCTGGATTTCTTACTGCCCGATATCCCTGGATGGCCTTAAACCGAACCAGCTTGGTTTGTTTAATTCGCACCATCGGCTGGCAACTCCCGTGTCGCCCTGGGAACGGCTCAAAATAGGTGGAGGCACTCCGCCTATTCTTACAAAGCATGGTTGGTTGATTATTTACCATGGTGTCAGCGATTTGGCAAAAGGGAAAGAAAAACATCAACTTTGCTACTCTGCAGGAGTGATGATCCTCTCGGAAAAGCATCCCCGAATGATTCATTATCGTTCGGGGAAACCCGTATTAACTCCGGAGTTACTAAGTGAACGCAGCGGAATTATTGACAATGTTGTATTCCCTACCGGCATTGACCAACGCGACGATCTTGGCCAACCCAACCGCTTCGATGTATATTACGGAATGGCCGATAGCCGAATTGGTGTGGCACGACTCGATTTGCCGGATGTTTTGCCACCTGAAGGAGTTGCTGACCCGCCAAAAGATAAGGTTTAATTTAATTATCATATATTTTAAACAAATTTAAAATGGCAACTCAAAAAACCTGGCATGAAAAACATCATGCCTCATTAAGTTTTGGTGGTCGTGTAGCTGATGCTGTAGCCAATGGAATGGGTTCGTGGACGTTCATCATCCTTCAAACAGCTTTAGTTATACTTTGGATGGGATTAAACCTTGTTGGATTTATGTTTCATTGGGATGTTTATCCTTTCATATTGCTCAATCTTCTTTTCTCAACACAGGCCGCTTATGCAGCGCCTATTATCATGATGTCGCAAAACAGGCAAAACGAACGTGACCGAACGCATGCTGAAGAAGATTACAAAACGAATAAAGATGCGAAGCAGGAAATAGAAGCTTTGGCCATCATGTTGAAGTCGCTTGAAGTGGATAAATTAGATAAAATCATTGAAATGCTTGAGGCGCAGAAAAATAATTCTTCAAAATAAAACACAACAACCTAAATGTCAATGTGAAACGTTTTATTTAAACCGTTTGCATCCTTTTGGCATCTACTGAATTGCGAAATTTTGCGGAAGATTATTCTGATATTCAAATAAATAAAACATAACGAAAAAGACTTTAATAAACTGACTGACTTGCATTTAATTCCCAGATAATTGTCCGGATCAGGCTAATTATACTATTCCAATTTCACCAGCTATCCAGGCTGACAAAAAACCAGATAATCCTAAAAACCGAATAGAATTCAGCAATTATCTGCACTTAAAATAAATTATACCAAAAACTAAGAAGAAAAAATTACTATATTTCCAAATCCATTAATCAACCTGATTGCTTTTGTGAACAAATACCAGTTCATAAATTAAATAGTTGGATGAAAAGTGGGAGAAGATGTGAGGCTAATTTAGAAAAACAATAAAGGTGATAAACTTATGATTTTTTTGCCGTTTCTACATTTTCTGGTTTTTCTTGTATGTTTGTATCTGGCTGTTTTTGTGTTATACAGAGATCACAAATCTTTACTTAACCAAACAACTTCGGTTTTGATGCTTTGTTTTGCCCTGTGGAATTTTGGAGATATCATTATTCAGAATCCCGACCCGACAATTACTGAAAGCATGGTTTCCTTTTGGCAGAATATAGCTGCTGTCGGTTGGCTAAGTTTCTCCAGCGCCATCCTTTGTTTTTCCCTTGTCTTTTCGAAAAGAGAAAATTTTCTGAAGAAAAAATGGTTTCTGCCCTTGCTTATCTTATTGCTGCTGCTTTTAATGTATAAACAATTGACCAATTGTTTGACAGTAAATCCGGTAAGGAAATCTTTTGGCTGGTCATACGAATGGGCTGATACAATCTGGACATATTTGTTTTTCAGCTATTATTTCCTCTTTACTCTTACATCCATACTGTTAATATACTTCCATGGCAGAAAAACAAAAAAAATCTATAAAAAGAAACAGGCAAAAATTATTGTATCTTCTATATCTGCCGGCCTGGTGGTTGGAACACTATTCGATGTGGTAATTCCGGAATTGGGAAAATACAGTTTTCCAACCATAGCAGATCTTTTCGTTTTTGTTTTTGCACTCGGCCTATTTTATGCCATTGTAAAATTCAGATTTTTAACGATTAATCCTGCTACTGCATCAGAAAACATTATCTCTGCCATGGATGAACTATTAATCCTGTTAAATCAGGAGGGGAATATTCTTACAGTTAATAAAGCAACATTAAACTCACTGCAATATCAACAAAACGAATTGCTTGGAAAGCCTCTTACGAAGCTTTTACATGAGAATAATATGAATAAAAACATATTAGAACGGATTACGAATGAAGAAGTTATAAAAAACAGCGATATTAATTTACAAACAAAAAACGGCGAAATAGTTCCGATAATTTATTCCGCTTCTCCCTTAAAAAATGAAGATGGAATGATTCTCGGCACTGTATTTATTGCCCGGGATATCACAGAACACAAGCAGGCTGAACTTGCCATGATTAAAAGTGAGAATAAATACCGATTAATTGCAGAAAATACGGTTGATGTGATCTGGAGTCTGGATTTGGATTTGAAATTTACTTTTTTAAGTCCGGCAATTTTAAAACTCCGTGGATTTACTGTAGAAGAGGCTATGAATCAAACCATCGATCAGGTTATTACACCTGATTCGTTACTTAAAACATTTAAGCTTTTTGCTGAACATGGAGCTCGTATCAGAAGTACTTTGGTTGCTGATACACCTTCAGTGATGGATGAGATAAAAGATGACAGCGATTTATCTGCCCGGAATCAGAATCCAAGTCCAACTTCATTTCTTGAAACAATTAGGATGATAGCAGAATACAGAGCACGTAATAAAAATATGGCTGACAACGATCCACCTTCCATCATAATTGAACTGGAACAATACAAAAAAGATGGAAGCACCATTTATACTGAAAATTCAATTTCTATTTTATTAGATGAGAATAAACAGCCCATTGGTGTTTTGGGAATCACCCGAAACATTGATGAGCGCAAGCGTGCTGAACAGGAATTAATTAAAGCCAAAGAAAAAGCGGAAGAAAGCGATCGTTTAAAATCAGCATTTCTGGCCAACATGTCGCACGAAGTCCGTACCCCGTTAAATAGCATCATCGGGTTTACTGAATTACTTGCTGACCCTGATTTTGAAGATGATCAAAAGCATGAATTTATGAGTCATATCATTACCAGTGGTAATAACCTTTTGAATATAATCAGCGACATTATGGACATTTCGAAGTTAGAATCAGGCGAAATAAAAATTCACAATAAAAAAATTAATGCACATAACTTTATATCAAACATTGAAGGTCAATTTGCTCTCCAGATTAAAGAAAAAAATCTCGAATTAGCACATACGCATCCCCTTAATAGTGAAGAAACAGTAATTTTTGCTGATCCGGACAGGCTAAGTCAAATATTCAACAATCTGATGAGTAATGCTATTAAATTTACTGCAAATGGCAAAATTGAAATAGGATATCAACTAATAAGTGAAATGGTTGAATTTTGCATCAAAGATACAGGCATTGGTATTCCGCAAGAATATCAGGAAAAAATATTTGAACGTTTTAGACAGGTTGACGATCAAACAACACGCAAATTTGGTGGAAATGGACTTGGATTAGCTATTTCTAAAAATCTGGTTGAATTAATGGGCGGAAAAATCTGGCTCGTATCGGAACCAGGCGTTGGCTCTGAGTTTTATTTTACATTGCCAACTCAACTCTCGCCGGAATAGCTTACTGCCTATAAAAATCCGCCTAACCAGGAAATCAACAAATACAACCCAATACTCGGGTTAGTTATTTCATTAATAAGAATTCAGCTTATTCCCAAATGTGTGAATAATCTAACTCCTTTTCATAACTACCGGCGCGATCTTGGCCAACCCAACCGCGTTGATGTATACTACGGAATGGCTGATAACCGAATTGGCGTGGCGCGACTTGATTTGCCGGATGTTTTACCACCGGAAGGAATCGCCGATTCGCCGTATGATAAAGTGTAATCGAATTATCATCTATTTGAAAACAAACTAAATTCAATAAAAATGCGAACTCAAAAAAACCTGGCATGAAAAAAATCATGCCACATTAAGCTTTGGTGGCCGTGTAGCCGACGCAGTAGCAAATGGGATGGGTTCATGGAGGTTCATCATCCTTCAATCAGTTTTAGTTATCCTTTGGATGGTATTAAATCTTGTCGGATTTATGTTTCATTGGGATGTCTATCCTTTCATATTGCTCAATCTACTTTTCTCAACACAAGCTGCTTACGCAGCGCCTATTATTATGATGTCGAAAAACAGGCAAAATGAACGTGACCGGACGCATGCTGAGTAGGATTACAAAACCAATAAAGATGCAAAACATGAAATAGAAGCTCTGGCAATTAAGTTGACGTCGCTTGAAGTGGATAAATTAGATATAATCATATAAATGCTTGAGGAACAGAGAGATATTTCATCAAAAAAAATATAATTCGCTGAGTGCCGGATATCCTGCCACCTTAAGGAATTGCAGATGCACCAAAAGACTAGGCATGAAATTCCCTAAATGTGTGAATGATGTAACTATTTCCAAAAGTTGTATAACACATATATGACAAGAGTTGACCAACTTAGATTTCAAATGATTCATAAAAAAGTTGTTTTAAATAAAAGATAGAAATGAAAATACCTATTAATAATATCTATTCAATTCTAAAAAAGGCGCTTATAGAATGGTGGGCAAAAGATCCGTTTCGCGAAAGTGCAATAATTGCCTATTACGCGATTTTTGCCTTGCCTGGGTTGCTGGTGGTTATTATAACATCTGCCGGGTATTTTTTTGGAAACGACGCTGTAAATAATCATATTGCAGCCCAGTTCACATCTACAATGGGCGCTGATACTGCCGAGCAGATTCAGAATATTATTTTGCAGGCCAGCGAAGCAAAAAACTCACTATTAGCAACAATTTTTGGAATTATTATCATGATTGTGGGTGCCACAACCGTTTTTGCACAGTTTCAAAAATCATTAAATACCATCTGGGAAGTTAAGGCTGATGAATCGAAATATGGCATTTGGAGGTTTGTCAGGATTCGTTTGTTTTCATTCGGGCTAATCGTTACAATTGCGTTTTTACTTATTGTTTCACTTGTTATTTCCGCTTTGCTTTCGGCTTTTGGTAATTGGTTATCGGGTCATTTTTCCGAAACATTTTTCATGGCTTTACAGGTGGCTAACATCGTTTTATCTTTTATAATTCTTACAGTTTTGTTTGCATTGATGTTCAAATTTTTACCCGATGCAAAAATAAAATGGAAAAATGTTTGGATTGGTTCTATCGTTACTGCATTTCTGTTTGATATAGGAAAATTCGGTTTAGGATTATATTTTGGAAAAGCCGACCCCGGTTCAGGTTACGGAGCAGCAGGTTCGATTATTTTAATAATGCTTTGGGTTTCATATTCTTCAATGATTGTTTTCTTCGGTGCCGAATTTACCCGCGCTTATGCAAAAATAAAAGATGGTAAAATCGCACCAGATAAAAATGCACGTTCACAAATTAAATAGTAAGAATAAAAGTTTAAACTGCTGTTAATTAAAGCCTTCATATTCAATTTATTCTATGTAATAGAAACTACAACGCTAAACAACAATTCGGGCCAATAAATAATAAATTTTCAAATATAAAGTGATACAACAATGAAATCATTAAAACCAAAGATTGTAATTGTAGGCGCGGGAAACGTAGGTAGCACATTCGCTTTTTCGTTAATGATTAGCGGCCTGGCGAGGGAAATTGTTTTAGTTGACAAGAACGATTCGCTTGCCAAAGGTGAATGCATGGATTTAAATCATGGAATAAGTTTTGCCCATCCAACAAAAATTTACGCTGCCGGATTTGAAAGCTGTAAGGATGCCGATATTGTGGTCATTACAGCAGGAGCGAATCAAAAGCCAGGACAAAGCAGAACAGATTTGGTAAAGGCCAACGTGGCTATTTTTAAAGATATAATTCCGGAAATTACCAAACATACAACGGATGCTATTCTTTTAGTTGTTACTAACCCAGTTGATATACTTACTTATGTGACCCTCAAAATATCGGGGTTTCCTTCGAACAGGGTTATTGGTTCAGGAACGGTGCTGGATACCGCACGGCTAAAGTATATGATAAGCGAATTTTATAAGGTTGATGCCAGTAATATTCACGCCTACATTATCGGAGAACATGGCGATACAGAACTTCCCGTTTGGAGTAATGCGACCATCGGAGGCATGGATATCGAAACGTATTGTTCTGTTTATGCCCGGAAGACGAATGCAAGAATTGAACTGGCCGAAATATTTGATGAAGTTAAGAATGCGGCTTATCAGATTATTCAGGCAAAAGGGGCAACAAACTATTCCATTGGGTTAGCCCTGGTTAAAATTACCCGGGCAATCGTGAGAAACGAAAATTCTATTCTGCCTGTTTCCACCTTAATTACCGACTTCTATGGAATAAGTGATGTCTGTATAAGCATCCCTGCGCTCGTCAATAGTAAAGGAGTTGAACAATACGTGAAACTCAATTTGTCCGATCAGGAACAAGAACTATTTAAACATTCTGCCAATACCCTAAAAAATCTTATAAAAGCAATCAAACTTTGATGGTATAAATTTAGTTTTTTTTCAATTCATAGAAATTCAACCCTTTCAGGGTTATTAATTATTTTGTTTCATTTCCAGTGGGTTAACACCCACTGCTATTAATATTTAACCCTTTCAGGGTATTTTGAGTGCAAAAGTCCGAAGGACTTGAATATGAATAACCTCCGGTGAAACCGGAGGCAAAACAATACCAGTTGTCAGGAACCCCGAAGTGGGTTCAACATTGTTTTAAATAAAATTTAAACAGTCACTTAATTTTATTTGTTCTTAAATAAAACAAAACACGATGAAGCAGATCAAATCACAAACCAAAATAATCGCGACTTTAGGGCCGGCAACTTCCTCTAAAAATATTATTTCCGATTTAATTACGTCAGGAGTTGATGTATTCAGGTTAAATTTTTCTCATTCCTCAAAAGAGGAATATTTGAGGGTAATCAATCTGATTAAAGAATTGAATCTGGAATTGGAAACCAATGTGGCCATCATGGCCGATTTACAGGGGCCAAAGCTCAGGGTAGGCGAAATTGAAAACAATATGATTCAGTTGAATGAAGGTGATGTTATAACCTTTGTTACTGAAAAATGTGTCGGGCAGAAAGATCATATTTACATGAGCTATCAGGAATTCCCGAAAGATGTAAATGCCGGTGAAACAATATTAATCGACGATGGCAAAATAAAGCTGGAAGTGATTGAGACCAATAAAATAGACAGGGTCAAAGCCAATGTTATTTATGGAGGACCTCTTTCTTCACATAAAGGTGTAAACCTGCCCGGCACCAAAGTTTCGCTGCCATGCCTGACAGCCGAAGATATTTCGAACGCTGTTTTTGCGCTGGCACATGGTGTCGACTGGATTGCAATGTCATTTGTCCGGAAGGCTTCGGATGTTCTTGAGCTAAAAGAACTTATTAGCAAAAGTAACCAAGACGCCGGTGTAATCGCTAAAATTGAAAAACCGGAAGCGCTCCTTGAAATAGATCAGATTATTGATGCGGCCGATGGTATTATGGTCGCACGCGGTGACCTGGGTGTGGAAATGCCTTTTGACCAAGTTCCTTTGTTCCAGAAACAAATTGTTGAAAAATGTATCAGGCAGTCCAAACCGGTGATAATTGCCACTCAAATGATGGAAAGCATGATTACCAATTTCAGGCCTACCCGGGCTGAAGCAAACGATGTGGCCAATGCCGTACTTGACAGCGCTGATACACTGATGTTAAGTGGTGAAACCTCAGTAGGAAAATATCCGGTTGAAACTATAATCAACATGCATCAGATTATTATTTATACTGAGGATCATGGAAATCCATTTGATAAACAACATGAGCCAACAAAAGGAAATTCTACTTTTCTGGCCGATTCTATATGCCTCAATGCAACAAGGCTAGCCAAACAAGTCGGAGCTAAGGCTATCATAGTATTTACAAATTCCGGGTATTCTGCAATCCGGATATCCAGTCATCGGCCTAAATCCAAAATATACGCCTTTACCAATAACAAAAACATACTGCAGAAAATTTCGTTGGTATGGGGAATAAGACCTTTCTACTTAAGAAATTATGATCACTTAGATCAGGCTATTCCGGAATCAGTAAAAATTCTGAAGGATAAGAAATTACTTACCGATGGCGATTGTGTGGTTTATGTTGGCACCACACCGCTTAAACTTCACGGAACCACAAATATGCTGAAGGTTAGTTATGTATAATAAAATTTAAAATTGGATTATCAATTTAAATTTAAAGCAATGGAAACAGATACTTTGATGAAGAACAAACAAAAAAATAATGTCAGGCTGTTGGTTCTTTTACGACATGGAGAAAGTTTGTGGAACAAAGAAAACCTCTTTAGCGGTTGGACAGACGTCGATTTGTCTGATCGTGGCCGTGAAGAAGTATTGCAGGCCGGCCAGATATTAAAGGAACGTGGTTTTACTTTTGACCTGGCTTTCACCTCGGTACTGAAGCGTGCAATTCGCACCCTGTGGATCGTACTGGATGAGATGGACCTGATATGGATCCCGGTTCACAGGCATTGGCGATTAAATGAACGCCATTACGGCGCACTTCAGGGACTGAACAAATCTGAAACAACCCAAAAATATGGAGAAGAACAGGTACACGAATGGCGGCGAAGTTACGACGTCCGCCCACCCGCCCTCGAAATGGAAGATCCACGGCATCCGTGCCATGATACTCGTTACAGGCATCTCTTGACGGAACAGCTCCCTGCTACGGAATGCCTGAAAGACACGGTGGCCCGTTTCCTTCCCTGCTGGCACGACGACATTGCCCCGGCGCTACAGTCCGGTCAAACCGTTCTTATTGCAGCTCACGGAAATACCCTCCGCGCATTGGTCATGTTTCTTGATGGCATTTCAGAAACCGAAATTCCAAACCTGAACATCCCAACCGGAATCCCTCTCGTTTATGAGCTGGACGAAAATCTTCATCCCATCCGCCATTATTACCTCGGCGACGATGCCCAAATTGAGCAGGCAATGCATGCTGTAGCAAATCAGGCATCGGTAATACATTAACTCAAATGTGTGAATGATGTAATCTTTTTCGAAAATTATGTAACATTTATCCTGTCACCGCAGCTTAACTTAGTTTTCTCAAAATTCAGAAATAGATGAAAGAAAAAAGTGATAAGTTGAATCTGACTGACAGTCAGTCAGGCAACAAAGAAGAAAATAATATTGAGGGATATCCAATCTATCCCGAGGGCGATGACATTTACAGAATCTTTTGGGAAGAAGAAAATATAAATCCTGAAGATACTTCCAAAACAAAAGTACAAAACAGCACCAATGACCTAAGAAGAAAAGATCTGGATGATGAGTACAGCGAAAATGACCTCGATATTCCTGGCGCAGAACTCGATGACCTTCAGGAAGATATTGGAAATGAAGATGAAGAGAATAATTATTACAGTTTAGGAGGCGACGACCATCTCGATCTGGAAGAAGATCAGGGAGAATAAAACACGATTAAAAATCAATGATATGCTAAAAATAATGAATGATTTACCGGCCCATGTGCTGGGAGTTTCTGCTGAAGGAAAAATAACCGGAACAGATTACGAAACGGTATTAATTCCAGTTCTGGAAGAAAAATTAAAAGCAAACAAAAAAATCCGGATGATTTACCAGCTTGGTAACGATTTTTCCGGATTTGAACTGAGTGCCATGCTGGATGATGCAAAGATGGGAATGAAACATATCTCAGCCTGGGATCGAATTGCGCTGGTATCTGATCATGAAATGATCAACTCTTTTGCCAAATTCTTTGGGTATCTGATGACCTGTGAGTTACGGATTTTCAAAAACGATGAATTGGGAAAAGCAAAAAACTGGATCACCGAAAAATGAACCAAAAACGATTTTAAAATCGTGTGACTTCATTTCCACAAAACGTACTCCTTACCTCATGTCTTGATTTGCTAAATATTAAAAAGAGGAGTCTGCAACAGAAAGTCTGAGAATAAGAAAAATAGTCCTGTAAGGACTGAATTTTAATAACCGTAGGCTTCGACGTGAGCTCAGTCGAACGGTGAAACCCACGGAAGAATGAAAAATGAAACCGCAGCCCTTAGGGGCTGAATATTAATATACTAAAAGTTCAACCCTTTCAGGGCTGTGGCTTTAAGTACATTTCTTTTCCACACCGAATTCTCGGGGTGGTTATTCAAATTTTATCCCTTCGGGATAATTAATCGACTTTTCGGAGTGGAATCAAAGAAAAGATTATTATGGATAACAATACTGCTAAAGACAATGCGAAGGACGATCTGAAGTCCCTTCCCATGCCTGAACTTCAGAAAAAATTGGGCTCTTCACCTGATGGACTTACACAGAAAGAGGCAAAGAAAAGGTTAACCCAATACGGACCCAACGAGATAGAGGAAAAGAAGACCAATCTATTCCTGAAATTTCTCACTTATTTCTGGGGACCTATTCCCTGGATGATCGAAGCGGCTGTTATCCTTTCTGCTGTGGCCCGCCATTGGCCCGACTTTTTTATCATTCTCGTTCTGCTTCTGGCCAATGCCACAATTGGATTTTGGGAAGAACGAGAAGCCGGAAATGCCATTGCTGCCCTGAAAGCCAAGCTGGCCGTCAAAGCACGAGTAAAACGCGATGGCAAATGGATGAATCCTGAGGCGCGCGATTTGGTTCCCGGCGATATCATCCGCCTTCGATTGGGTGACATTGTACCAGCCGATGCACGCTTGCTGGAAGGCGATCCGGTTGAAGTGGATCAATCGGCACTAACTGGCGAATCTTTGCCTGCCGAACGCAAATCAGGCGAGGCGGTGTTTTCAGGCTCGATTGTTCGTCGCGGCGAAATTGAAGCGCTGGTTTATGCCACGGGTGCAAACACCTACTTCGGTAAAACGGCTCAACTGGTGCAGGAAGCTGGCACCACCAGCCATTTTCAAAAAGCAGTACTGAAAATCGGAAACTACCTCATCATTCTGGCCGTTGTGTTGGTGGCCGTAATCATTACCGTCGCCTTAATCCGGGGTGACAAAATTCTAACCACTTTACAGTTTGCATTGGTACTCACCGTGGCGGCCATTCCAGTGGCCATGCCAACCGTGTTGTCGGTAACGATGGCTGTTGGAGCGCGTCTGCTGGCAAAGAAAAAGGCGATAGTCAGCAAGTTGGTGGCCATCGAAGAACTGGCCGGAGTGGATGTACTTTGTGCAGACAAAACGGGTACACTGACTCAAAACAAACTCACACTGGGCGATCCGTTCACGGTAAACGATGTTCCGCCTGATCAGCTTATTCTTTTTGGAGGGTTGGCCTCGCGTGCCGAAAATAACGACACCATTGACCTGGCCGTACTGGCGGGTGTCAAAGATAAGGATGCCCTGAAAAAATATACTATCGAACATTTTCTGCCATTCGACCCGGTACACAAACGCACGGAAGCCACTGTAAAAGATCCGGATGGAAAAGAGTTCAAAGTAACCAAAGGCGCGCCGCAGGTGATTTTGGAGTTGTCTGCCAATTCAGGAAAAGTGAAAACTGCCGTTGATAAAGCGGTGAATGAATTCGCTTCACGTGGCTTTCGTTCGCTGGGTGTGGCGAAAGACAAGGGTGACGGTAAATGGCAGTTTGTTGGTGTCTTACCCTTATTTGATCCTCCGCGCGAAGATGCAAAAACCACCATCGCAACAGCGCTCGCCATGGGCGTAAAGATCAAAATGGTTACCGGTGATGCATTGGCCATTGCGCAGGAAACAGCCAAAAAGTTAGACCTGGGCTCAAACATCCTCGATGCCTCTGGTCTTGGGGATGTAAAAAAGGAAGAGTCCGACGAAAAGGCCAAATCCATTCAGGAAGCCGATGGTTTCGCACAGGTTTTTCCTGAACACAAATTTCACATTGTGGACGTTTTGCAAAAACGCGGACACATTGTGGGTATGACCGGCGACGGTGTGAACGATGCCCCGGCACTAAAAAAAGCCGATTGCGGCATTGCAGTTTCGGGTGCAACAGATGCAGCACGATCCGCCGCAGCAATCGTACTGACTACTCCTGGATTATCAGTAATTATTGATGCTATTAAAGAAAGCCGTCGCATTTTCCAGAGGATGAACAGTTACGCGATTTACCGTATTGCCGAGACGCTGCGAGTATTGTTATTCATGACGCTTTCTATCCTCATCTTTAATTTTTATCCGGTGACGGCTGTCATGATCGTGATGCTGGCACTGTTAAATGATGGCGCCATCCTGTCGATTGCTTACGACAACGTGCAATACAAGAATAAGCCTGAAGCCTGGAACATGCATATGGTTCTCGGGATATCGACAGTGTTAGGTGTAGTAGGCGTCGTCGCTGCCTTTGGTTTGTTTTACCTTGGCGAGCGGGTTTTTCATATCGATCGTGACCATATTCAAACGTTGATGTATTTAAAGCTGTCGGTTGCCGGCCACCTGACGATTTTTCTGACCAGAACGCGCGGCCCGTTCTGGTCCATACGTCCGGCAAAAATTTTATGGATAGCCGTACTTGGCACTCAAACTGTAGCAACCCTGATAGCTGTTTATGGAATATTTATGACTCCGCTTGGCTGGGGTTGGGCAGGCTTTGTATGGGGATACGCCTTGATTTGGTTCCTCGTAAACGACCGAATTAAACTGCTCGCCTATAAGATTTTCGATCCGGTAAAAACAAAGGCTCACGTAAATGTGAAGCAAGATATTGCTGATCGGGCCTACGAAATTTATGAACAGCAAGGATATCGTGAAGGAAATGCCGAGAAGGACTGGGAAAAGGCTGAGCAGGAGATAAAGAAGGAGGAATCCTAAAAATGAAATGAGGAAAAACAACTTAATAAAACCTGAATATAAATTCATTAATAAACTACAAATAAGATGAAAACAAAAAAACAATTAGGCATTTGGATGGATCATTCAACTGCCAATTTAATCGGATTAAATGCTGACTCAACAGAAAACAGAACCATTTTGGCACAGGTAGGAGAACAAGATGAAGCGCTTAACTCACGTGATGAAACACTGATACAAAATAAAGAACAAAATGAACTCACCGACTTTTTCAGTCGATTAAGCGATGTAATCATCAATTACGATGAAGTGCTTCTGTTTGGGCCAACAAATGCCAAGACAGAGCTGGTAAATATTTTTAACGCTGATCACCGTTTTGATGAGGTCAAAATTGAAGTAAAAACAGCTGATAAAATGACAGAAAATCAACAGCAGGCTTTTGTAAAAGAACATTTTAATACCACCAGATAAACGCTCGACAAAGCAAAAAACGGAAGTGAAAAACTCAAAATCAGTTGCGCTGATAGTCGCCCATCCCGACGATGAAACCTTATGGGCAGGAGGAACCTTGTTGAGCCATCCGGAATGGGATTGCTTTGTGGTTTGCCTTTGCCGTGGAAACGATACCGATAGGGCTCCTAAGTTTTACAAGACATTAAAAGTACTGAAAGCCGAAGGAACAATGGGCGATTTGGACGACGGACCGGAACAAATACCACTGGATCAAAAAATACTTGAAGGTACTATCCTGAAATTATTACCTCCGCTACATTTCGATCTGGTGATTACCCATGATCCGAAAGGAGAATATACCAGGCATCTCCGGCATGAAGAAGCCGGCCGTGCTGTTAAGAATCTTTGGCATTCAGGAAAAATATCTGCCACAGAACTATGGACTTTTGCTTACGAAGATGGCAATAAAAAATATTATCCGATACCAGTTGAAAGTGCAGAAGTATTCCAGACACTCACATTAGAAATCCGGAAAAAAAAATACAAGATAATCAACGAAATATATGGTTTTGCAACAGAAAGCTGGGAAGCTAAAACGACACCAGCCGCAGAAGCATTCCGCAAATTTACTGACCCATCTGAAATAAAAAAAAATAAATATCAGTAAATGTACCTACAGTTATCAAGAAGTCTTTTGATTGTCATTAAGTTCTGCCTTGAAATGAAAAATGACAACCAATGACTATGAATGGCAATTATTGACAGATAAGAAAGGCATTTAGGTAGATAAACTGACAGTCATAAAAAAATTAATAGAAAAGGGGCTATATTATGAAAGTATTGGTAATGTATGATTATCCACCGGCACCCGGAGGTCTTGCGACACAAGGAGACCTTCTATACAGAGGGCTTCAGGAAATGGGAGTTGATGCACATGCGGTTCATTTCGAATCGGCACAGGAAAAAGAATGGTATTACCGTTGGTTTAAACCGGATGTAGTTGTTGGTGTTGGCTATTGGGGATACACACCGCATTTGATTCTTCATCCGCAACGATATGGAGTTCAACCTGTACCATGGTTAGTTGCCGATGGTTACATTGCCAATTATCAGGAAGTGCTGAATGCATTGCCTCTGATACTGGTAACCTCGAATTGGGTAAAGGAAATGTATGTCAGAGACGGAATTGACGGTACTAAAATTGAAGTTTTGCCTGTTGGTTGCGACACCGATTCATTTAGACCTTATGACAAAAATGATCCCAAAATACTCGCTGTTCGCGAAGCTTTAGGTGTTTCTCCTGATCAACTAATGATTCTGACTGTTGGCGGCGATGCCGCCTCAAAAGGGGCACAGGAAGTGATGCAGGCAATGGCCATTATTGATACCAAAGCGCCCGACTGGAAATATGTTTGCAAAGTATGGCCACAACCACGAACCAAAGCCCAAAACTTACTCGATCTGGAAATGGCAACACATTTAGGCATCGAAAAAAATGTTGTTTATACGACCAATACGATTTCCAGAACGTTTATGCCTTACCTTTTTGGCGCATGCGATATCTATGCAGCACCTTCCCGTCTCGAAGGATTCGGAATGCCTCAGGTTGAAGCCGGTGCCTGCGGAAAACCTGTAATTAGCATAAAGGCTATGGGAATGCTGGATACTCTTGTTCACGGAGAAACCGCCTTTATGGCCAAAGTTGCAAAGAAAATTGTGGTGAACGAAGTCATGCTTGGTGAAGAATCGGGCTTTGAAGATAAACACAAAGTGGTGTTTAACGCGCCACGTACTGTCGATTACCGGGCAAATGTTCAGGATATTGCCAAATACATGCTGACTCTGATGAATGATGCGGCCTTACGCGATAAAATGGGAAACGCTGGTCGTGAAAGGGTTGTAGCGAATTTTGACTATCGCGTAGTTGCCAAAAAGTTTGTTCAGATTATCAGCGATAAATTGGGAATAAAATAAAGGAGTCGGGAGACCGAAGTTCACTTCTATCGACTTCGGTCTCCGGTCTTCCAACTATAAAAACATACAAACCATGCAAACTTTAAACACAAAAGAAATAGAAGAAACAAAGAAAGCAGCCCTCGAAGTATTACTTCACAATGCTCACGGACCATTTCACGGGCTGCCGCGAACTGCCGGATGGGGTTATCCGGAGCCATATACCCGTGATTTGATGTTTTCCATTCTTGGAATTGCAGTTACAGGAAATCAAAAGTTACTGGATAGTATCCGGAAAGTACTGGAAACATTGGCGAAGAATCAGACTAAACACGGACATATCCCATCGCTGGTGCACGATAAAGATGATCGTGGGGCAAGCGACACTACCCCACTGTTTTTGCTGGGTGCCGGCATTTTCAGGAAAGTTACGAATGAACCTGATTTTCTTCAGGAAGCAGTTGAGAAAGCCCTGGTTTGGATGGAATACCAAAGTCCATCGGACCGTTTTCTGGTTGCTCAGCAACCTACCAGCGACTGGCGCGATGAACAATGGGTTACCGGTTACGGGTTATTTGTGAATACAATTGTTTACAGTTATCTCCGGATGTTGGGCAAACACGAAAGAGCCGACAAAGTTCGTCAGGAAATGAGCCGGTTTACCATTGCTCCCGGGCCGATACATCATCATGTGCCGGAAGGATTGGTGGTAAAGCATAAACCCTACTATGCTTTCTGGGCCTATAAAATCTATAGCAGCGAAAGTTTTGATCTGCTCGGAAACAGCCTTGCTATTCTCTCCGGAATGGCTTCGCAATCAAGAGCCGAAGAAATGATTTCTTGGATAGAAACAGAGTGTTCAGGAATGAAGGAAAGAGGTGAACTTGCCGTTGATCTGCCACCTAATTTCTTTCCGTATATAAAACCTGAAGATTCGGATTGGCTACCTCGTTATGAACTATTTAATAAACCCGGAGAATACCATAACGGAGGAATCTGGCCATTTATCTGTGGATTTTATGTTGCTGCGCTGGTTGCGGCAAAAAGGTATAAACTCGCAGAGGAAAAGCTTGTGGCGCTTACCAGACTTGTAAAGATTTCAAACACAGGGACCGTCGATTTTGGATTTAATGAATGGATAAAAGCACAGGACGGAAAGCCTAAAGGACAGGACTGGCAAACCTGGAGCGCCGCACTTTACCTCTATGCGGCAAAATGTATAGAGTTAAAAAGCACACCATTCTTTGATGAAATGCGAGTGTCTGCAAATAAATAAGAAGATCGTGTTCATAAGGTGTGAATGATGTAACTTATTTCTAAAATCATGTAAGACTATTCGTTATAAAAGACCTCAACTTTATTTCATAATTATTTGCCACAATTTTAAATTAAAAGGAATGAGGAGAAATCAAAAGGCCAAAGCAGAACAAATGTGTTAAAGTAGAATTATACAACAAAATTGAAAAATGAGGTTGATTCTAATAAACTTACATCTTGTCACACAAAACATTGTAATATACTAATAATCAGAACATGAAAACAAAACTTGCAATTTCAAACACAACATGGTTCAGGATTATCGTAGCATTACTAATACTTGCTTTTTTAGGCGGAATTGCTTTGATTTTAATTTTTCACAATAATCCGACAATATATCGTGTGCCGTAAAAATAGGCGTCAAAATAGATAATATATTAAAGTAGAACTAATTATGGCAAAGTATTCAAAAAAAGCACAGGAAAAAATTGAAGAGGTCATGCACGAATTCAAGCGTGGAAAATTAAAATCAGGGAAAGGCGGTATTGTGAAAAGTCGTCAGCAAGCAATTGCCATCGGTATCAGTGAAGCGCGGGAAGCAGGATTAAAAGTTCCCAAGGAAGAGATTTAATCAATTCAAAATGTGTGAATTATGTAAATATTCTTCAATATTTTGTAATAATCCTGATGTTTTTTTGGATTACTTTTAAGGAAAATCTTATCTATAGATTGTAAATAAGCAAAAAAAGATGCTGACTTTTAACTGCTACTCTAATAAGAGTAAAAAGACACAACTATTCATTGAAGTAAGTTATACCAAAAATCAAAAAATATGAAGCTTTACATTAAAAACATGGTTTGTACCCGTTGCGAGTTGACTGTAAAATCAGAATTGGATAAAATTGGTATTTCATACGATACCGTAAAGATAGGTGAAGTTGGCCTCAACAGAAAAATAACGTCGGAACAGCGGATCCAGTTAGCGGCCGCATTGCAGCAGAATGGGTTCGAGCTGATAGACGATCAGAAAAATGAACTTATTGAGCGACTAAAAAAGTCGATTATCGATTTGGAGCATTATTCGGATGAAGATTTGAAAACAAGTTTTTCAGATTACATTAGCTTGATTGTTGATGACAACTTCATTTCCCTAAACAAATTGTTTGCTGAAATAGAAGGAATTACCATTGAAAAATATCTCATCAAACGAAAAATTGAACGGATAAAGGAAATGCTGGTTTACGAGGATCTTAACCTCGACGAAATTGCCCTTAAAATGCATTACAGCAGTACTGCTTCTTTGTCAAGTCAGTTTAAGAACGAAACAGGTTTAACACCTGCGCATTTTAAAAAACTCCGGGTTACCAGGAACATCATTCCCGAGCTTAACTGATTTACAATTTGAAAAATGCGACACAATGAATAATAAAAAATCTACTCCCGAGGATAATATAAAATACCCAAACAAAGCCGATGTTAATAACAAGGAGGATTCAGTTTCCTTAAATAGAGTCTGTCCATAGAGTCGATGATTTATTGATATGTTTCTTTTCCAAAGAAAAAAATCGAGATTTTCATTTTTGATTATTTTCAATAAGATCTGTTTTTCATCCTTTTTGTCCGTTTTTGT
>Ga0209386_1000094_pt1 | contig 46326 bp, 47 predicted proteins | sample NGEPertwo_FD_184510 | JGI IMG/M metagenome (GOLD analysis project Ga0209386, IMG submission 184510) | Arctic peat soil microbial communities from the Barrow Environmental Observatory site, Barrow, Alaska, USA - NGEE Permafrost154B-two... | ecosystem: Environmental > Terrestrial > Soil > Wetlands...
ACCTGGAGGGCTGGACCACCCTCCTTCAGGAGCCGATCGACTGGAGCCCGATCTGGAAGGGCCTCGCCACCTTCGCCGCCTGGACCGTTGCGACGATCTCCATCAGCCTGCTCTGGTTCCGCCAGAAGGACATCCTCTCCTAGCGGTGAGCCAGGAACCCGAAGACCACGGCGAAGCAAAGCCACAGGGGGATGTTGTCGACGGCTCCCGAGGCCGTAGGCGGCCAGGAGCCGCCCCATCCCCACGCCGAACAGCACCACCCAGAGAATGGGCCGGATCAGCATCCCGAGGGCCTCTTCCGGGCTCCGGAACGACTTGTACATGTGCTTGTTCCAGAAGCACCAGGCCTTTTCTAGAAGACTCTCTCCAGGTCGTCCACGAGCTCGAGCCCCGCGGCGGCTTCGTTCTGCACGACGCGGGCGTCCTGTTTTGCGACCGCCTCCATCTGGGCGTCGAGGCTGGCTTCGAAGGCCTGCGCGGCCTCGGAACCGTTGGCCGCGAGAACCTCGGGTTTCGCGTCGTCCCACGTGGAGAACGTCCGGTCTAGTTCCTGCCCCGCGGCGTCTAAGTCGTTGGCCTTGACGTCGATGATCACCTGGCGCTCTTGCGCGTCGAGGCGGCCGATGGCGGCAGGCACTGCCGGGTGGTAGAGGGCGAAGAGGTCTACGACGGCGAAGCTCACGTCGTTGGCGGTCTGCTCGGTGGCGATTTCGTCATCGGCTTGGGCTGCCTTCGCCAAGGCCTCGAGGGCGGAGTGCATGGCGTCGACTTGGGCCTGGGCGGCGCCGTCGGAGACGGCCTGCGCCTCGTACTCAGCCCACGCATCGGTCATGTCCGTTACTTCCCCCTGTATGGCGGCCCAGCCCCCTCCCGGAATTTTGTCGATGATGTCGTCCTCGGCGCCGGCCTCTATCGTGTCGAGGGGCGCCGGGACGACGCCCGTGGTTGCCGGTTCCGCGGCGGAGGTCGTCGTCTGCTCCGGCATGGATGGAGGGGCGGCGGAACTGCAGTTGGCCAGCGCCGCCATCAGTATCACCGAGCCCAAGGCAAGCGCCGCCTTCTTCCAATAACCGCTGAGATCCAAGGTCTGCTCCATTCGTCGTGGGGTCCGCAGCCCGGGCTGGGGCGGCTCCACTGAGTGAAGCCGCCCCCGAACCGTCGGTTGGATGGCTAGGCGTGTTATTCCTGGCCGTCGAACTCGTGGTTCGCGTTGGGATTGTCTGGTTCGTCGGCGTGGCCTCCGGGGCCGTCATCCTCGGTAGCCGATTCATGGTCGCCGGATTCCGGCTCCTCGGCTTCGCCGACCTCGTTGGCGTCTTCGGCACCGTTCTCCTCTTGGACGTCATCGAAGTCCGTGGCCTCAAGTTGCTGCGCTGAGGCGCGGGTCAGATCGGGTGACGACGCCTCCTCCTGGACCATGGTAGTCGCAGGGCCGGCGGGTGCTGCGGGAGCCGCGGCGTAGGCCAGCGTGCCCCCGCCCACGGCCATTCCGGCGACGGTGGCCGCGATCGCTGCCGCCTTGAACACTCGGTTCTGCATCGGGTTCTCCTTTCGAGAGTTTCTGGGATGATGCATTCGCAGTGTACGAGGTGTTCCTGAGATAACGCTGAGTGCAGGTCTACGACGGACCGGCCTGCCTCGCCGGGGAGCGACCCTTCGCTTCGCCGGATTGGGACAGGGCTCTCATCCCGCGCTCATGTTTGGCTGCGACAATCGTGCGCATGCGTGTCTTGGTGGTTGAAGATGAGGTGAAGATGGCGGCGCTCATCCGGCGCGGCCTGGAAGAAAACGGTCAGGCTGCAGACGTGGCCGGCACGGGCGAAGAAGCACTAGTGCGGGCAGGCTCGACCGAATACGACGCCATCATCCTCGACGTAATGCTTCCGCAGATCGACGGGTTCGAGGTCTGCCGGCGGCTTCGGCAGGATTCCGTCTGGGCTCCGGTGCTCATGCTGACCGCTCGGGATGCAGTCGAAGACCGGATCGCCGGCCTGGACACGGGTGCCGACGACTACCTCACCAAGCCGTTTTCCTTCGCCGAACTGCTGGCTCGCCTCCGGGCGCTGGTTCGTCGGGGGCCGCTGGAACGCGAGGCCGTCCTATCGGTGGGCTCCCTGCGGCTCGATCCCGCGACGCACCGGGTCTGGCGCGGAGAATCCGAGGTACAGCTCTCCGCCAAGGAATTCTCCCTGCTCGAGACCTTCATGCGCCAACCGGGGCGGGTCTTCTCTCGTTTCGAGCTGCTCGAGCATGCTTGGGATTACAGCTATGAGAACCGGTCGAACATCATAGAGGTCTACGTCCGCTACCTGCGGGAGAAGGTGGATCGGCCCTTCGGCGTGCGCTCCATACAAACGGTTCGCGGGTCCGGCTACCGGCTACGGGATGACATTTGAGATTCACGAGGCTGAGGCGGCTGCCCATACGGGTGCGACTGGCCCTCGCATTCACCGTAGCGATGGCGCTGGTCCTTGGGATCGTGGGCTTCTTCGTCTACGAGGGCGTCTCCGGAGCCGTTGACCGGAGCATCGACTCGGGCCTGACTGCCCGGGCGGGGGACATCACGGCGCTCATACGACAGGCCGACTCCGGCCTGCGCCAGGGTGGAGGCGCCGTACTCGGCGATCAGGACGAGAGCTTCGCGCAGGTTCTCGATTACGACGGTAGGATCTTCGATTCCACCCCGCAACTCGCCGACAAAGCCATTCTCTCACGCATCCAATTGGGACAGGCCGTAGCTGGGGCGACCTTCTTCGACGGCGTTCTGATTCCAGGTATGGAGGATCCGGCCAGGCTCCTGGCGGTCCCCACGGTCGCTCAGGACCGGGGGCTCGTCGTGGTGGTGGGCGCGTCTCTCGAAGGTCGGGAGGAAACCCTCTCGCAGCTCTTCACTCGGCTGTCGGTCTGGGGGCCCATCGCTCTTCTTCTGAGCTCGTTCCTGGCGTACGTGTTGGCCACGGCGGCTCTACGGCCGGTGGAGCTCATGCGGCGCGAAGCATCGGCCATATCCGCCGCCGAGCCGGGTCGGCGTTTGCCGGTCCCGGAGGCTCGGGACGAGCTCGCTCGGCTGAGCACGACGCTGAACGAGATGCTTGCCCGCCTCGAAGCGGCGATGGAGACTGAGCGTAGTTTCGTTTCCGACGCCAGCCACGAACTGCGAACTCCGCTCTCGCTGCTCAAAACCGAACTGGAGCTTGCGCTCGCCCAGAAACGTTCGACAGCCGAACTCGAGGAGGCGCTTCGCTCTGCCGCCTTCGAGACCGATCGTCTGACTCAATTGGCGGAGGATCTCCTCGTCCTCGCGCGGGCCGACCAGGGCAGGCTCCAGATCAGGAGCGAGGAGATCGACATCAGGCGAATCCTGGAAGGTGTGCGCGACAGGTTCGCGCTGCGGGCTGGGGATCTCCAACGCGACCTGACCGTCGTCGCCCCTCCAAGTTTCGTGGTTCGCGCGGATCGGCTTCGCATGGAGCAGGCCCTCTCCAACATCGTGGACAACGCACTGCGGCACGGAGAAGGCACGGTTGAGCTGCAGGCCGAAGAGGTGGAGGGCAGTCTCGAAGTCCATGTCCTGGACGAGGGCCCGGGCTTCCCCGCCGAGTTCATCCCCCGGGCCTTCGAACGTTTTGCCCGTGACGAATCCCGCTCGGAACGGGGGGCCGGCCTCGGTCTGGCTATCGCAGCTGCCATCGCCGAGTCCCACGGCGGGTCTATGCGCGTTGGGAACCGGGACTCGGGAGGTGCCGATGTTTGCATGTTCTTGCCGGCTTGACTGGGCGGTGCAGGCCGGTCATCTGGCAGACCGAGCCCTCGCATCCCTCGCTCTCCTTGCGGCTTGTTAGGCGACGTGTAACGGCCTGATGTGGCGAACGTCATCCTCGATAGCCTCCTGCGCATCCCAAAGGTCGACAGAGCGCTGCAGGTTCAGCCAGAACTCCGGCGGATTGCCGAACAGCTTGGCGAGGCGGAGCGCCATCTCCGGACTCACCGCCCGACGTTCGCGAAGGAGCTCGTTGACGGTCTGGCGCGAGACGCCGATCGCAGTGGCAAGCGCGCTCACGCTCAGGCCGTAGTCGGGCAGGAACTCCTCGCGGAGAATCTCGCCCGGGTGAATGGGGCGGCGGACGAGCCGCCTGGTATGTGGAATGGTCATGTCCGCTTCACCTCGTCCCTAGTGGTAGTCGCATATCTCGACATCGTAGGCGTCACCGTCTTCGAACCGAAAGCAGACGCGCCACTGGTCGTTGATCGAGATCGAGTGTTGGCCGGCTCGGTCACCTTCAAGCAGGTGCAGCCGATTCCCCGGCGGCACCCTGAGAGCCTCCACTTGGGCGGCCGCGTCGAGCATGGTCAGCTTACGAATGGCCCGCCGCACGACATCCGGAGGCAGTCGGCGCGATCTGCCGGTCACGTACAATTCCTCGGTGTGCTTGTCGGCAAACGCCCGAATCACAGATTAATCATAACGCGTCACGTGACACGAGCGCAAGAGAGAGGAGGCCGGCCCCGACATCACGGCGTTTTCGCGCGGTCACCGCGCCCGGTCGGCATCGCGTGGGCGCCGAGGCACCGCTCCCGAGAATCGAGTGAGGCGCCTCATCGGGAGCTCAACGTCCCGTGCAGCACTTGCACCGACCCATTCTCGATGACCGCGTAGCGATAGCGACCGGAGTCGATCCGCCCCGAGCGGGACTCACGATGGACCGCCGGGTCGATCATATGAACGTGCCGTCCCAGCCGCTCGGTAGAGGGAGAGTGGCCCACGATCTGTTCGAACCTCTTCGAAAGCCCAAGGCCCGGACACTCGAAGCGGCGGTAGCGGAGGGGTCCACAGCGCCCAAGAACCCCGCTCTCGTCGTACCATTCCGTGGCGAGTTCGTGTTCGACCGCCCGGCGGGTCTGGTCGTTCAGCAGCGCAGCGAGGACGGCGGGATCATCGCCGCACTCCTCCGCCAACAGCGCGTCGTAGGCGGCGCTCACGCCGGCGTGCGACATGACGACGCCATCCACACAGCAGACGACCTGCCACTTCCCCTCAGTGCCGTTCCCCAGGAAGTTCGCTCGTAGTCGATCCAGGAATCTCTTGTTCTCCCGATCCTGGCCGGGAATGTGGTAGCCCACCAGGATGGCCATGTCGTGGTTGCCAAGGAGACAGGTGGCGGAGTAGCGGTCGAGCAGTTCGAAGCACTTCTCGACGTTGCCGCCTCTGTCGACGACGTCCCCCGCGAAGATGAGCTGATCACAGGAGGGATCGAAGCGGCCGTGCTCGAGCGCGTTCTCTATGATCTGCGGATATCCATGGACATCGGAGACGACGAAGACACGCCCCATCTCCTATCGCTCCACGAAGGTATCGACGACACGGGCGATCAGATCCTGGACGGCGCCGTCGTCATCTACTCCGAGGCGTCCGAGTAGTCCTTCCCGCCAGGGTCGAGGTAGCGCCTCTTCCCCGTGGAACGCGCCCACCGCCGCGCCCACGATGGCGGCAATCGTGTCGTTGTCCTTGGTGTCGTTGACCGCCCGCACCAGCGCTTCCTCGGGGTCGTGCCCGTGGAGGGCGAGGATGTGCAGTACGCACGGCACGGTTTCCAGGAGATATGCCCCAGAGTACCAGCGGCTCTGCGCCTCGAGAACCGAGAGGCTCCCGTCGACCGCTGGAAGCACCTCGGACTCAACGAGGTCGCATAAGCTGCCTCGGAACGAGAGGTGTGGCGACCGGGGTGAGTAGTCGACGCCCTGCTCCGCAGGTCGCGCGCAGCGCAGGAACGTCTCCGGCCACCAACGGCCGGCGGGCGTCGCGCCTCCCCGCAGCGCGAGACACTCGGCGAGGAGTCCGACGAAGCCCACATCGGCCGCGACCGCCGCCTCATCCCGGTGGGTGACGACGGTCGCCGCGACGACATCGCGCCAGAGATCCGTGGTGGGCCTTTGGAGATACGGCAGGATGACCGGTGCCATCCGCATCAGGGCCCCGTTACCGGCGCTCGGTTGCGCGGCCTGATACCAGGGCTTGCCCTCCCCCTTCAGTTGGCGGAGGAAAGCGCGCACCGTGCCTCCGATACCGAAGACCTGTCTGGTCGAGAACGAGCGAGCCAGATCCTCCGGGTCGACACCGCCTTTACTGAGCAGTGATTCCACGGTCCAGAATGCGAGTTGCGTGTCGTCGGACGGAACTCCCACCGTGCGCGCCTCTGCATAGCGGTTCGGCAGGTAGTACCGGATCTCGCCATGCGCCAGACGTCTTTTCTCCGGAAGTTGGCCCTCGGTCGTATTCCCCAGGGAGTCTCCGATGGCAAGCCCGAGGAGCATTCCGCGCACGCGTCGCTAGAGCTCCGGGGAGGATTGAGCCTTAGGAGGACGCGGGATCGGGAGATCGACCCACGGCAGAAGATGGACTCGATCAACGAGTCCCGGTCCTCCGCCGGTTCCGGTCTCCGACCGGAGCGGCCGTGAACGGCGTGTCCGATACTGCACCTCGTGAGCGCGCAGTTGGAGATTACGATCATTCAGAGCGGCCGCCTGACCCCGCGCTCTCAACTCCTCGTGCAGGCGCTTTTGAGCGAGGTAGGTCGGATCGTCCGATGCTTCCACTTGGGCGAGCGTCTCCTCTGCCCGAGCGAGCTGAGTCCGATATCCCTCCTCGTCTCGTCGACTCGCCGCCTCCACCGCGGCCTGGTGTGCGTCGGCCACCAACTGCAGTTGGGCCGCCCTGAGGACATCCCTGTCAACGTGAGCTTCGACGTTCTCCACCTCGGTCGTGGCGAGGGCACTGAGTACAAGGGTGCGCTCGACGGGTACCAGCGCGCCCGCGAGCGGAGTCCAGGTACACGAGACCGTGCCCAACTCAACGTCCCCGGGGTCGACGCCCTTGACGTCAAGAGCTAGCAGCACGGACCTCGTCGCACCCGTCTGCACGTCACCCGCCGCGGCCGGCAGCGCGTCGTCCGAAAAGCCGAGGATCCCCACCACTCTCGCGTGCGCGGGAGCGAGGTCCACTCTAAGGTTCTGGGCGACGACGGAGCCGAGTTCGCCGAGCTCCTCTTGGAAGATCCCAGGGATGCCCTCCGGCGAGGCGATGTAGTAGTAGCTGCCGCCGCCCGCGTCCGCGAGTACCCAGCCCGCGTGCTCCACGTAGCTCGAAGGTCGCTGCTCCCTCGCCTCGAGGACCACCTCCCGAACCGCAGGGGAGAGCGGCTCGGCCCACTCGAGAACCACGTCGTAGAGAGCAGCCGGGGTCGGTCCCTCCTCTACCGCGTGGGCAACAGCCGTGGCGAACAGGGCGTTCGCATCCCCGCAGACCGCATGTGGGTGGGTGAGCGCCGCGTCCGCCCGCGCACACTCTGCGCTCAGTGCCCTCGGGTGCCGCCAACAGAAGATACCGAGAGGGGAACACGCGCATGAGGGCGCCCGTTGGCCTGCGTATGCGGATCTGCGGCCTCCCTGGCGGCTTCCGCCGGATTCTGGCCCCGCTCCAGGGCGGCGGCGGCGGCGCCCAGTCCCCTTCGGGTGGCGGTGCCGATGTCGAACGGCCTGGAGAGATACCAGCCGACGTACGCGCTGGCAGCAGCGTCCACCCGGTAGGTCCCGCAATCAGCCAAGCTCCGCGCTAGGGCCAGCGCCAACTCCGAATCGTCCGTCGGTTGGCCGGCGATCGTCTGCCAGTGCCTCCGGCGGCCAAGTCCCGGACTCCATGCGGATAGCGCGCGCGAATCGCCTGTGGGCTCTGGAACTCCACGAGGCCGCCGAGTGCGTCGCCGGCGAGTTGCCCCAGCAGTGCACTCGAGTTGCCCCAGCAGTGATCCCTGGGCTCGTCCGAGCACGCCTTCCATACCGGTCACGTCCATTGCCACGTCCATTGAGGTATCGAAGCCGTGGTACCGCCCTCCTGCCTACGACCGTACGTTGGCGTTCCGATATCCCGGCTGGGTAGTCCGCCCCGAGGTCCGCCTGCTTCGGAGAGGCCGCGCTGGTGGCGCCGGAACGTCGTCGTACGCCGCCTCACAAGATATCTCGACCTGATTCGAATAGCTGTCGCGCAGCTCTGGGACGGGCAACCACAGCAGACTCTCGGAAGGGTCACCAACACAGGTCGCCTTCCCTTCCAGAAACCTGTGACCAGTGAGCGCTCCCGCAAGTGCGTCAGGGCGGCACGTCGGCCAATAGTCGCCGACTCACACCACAAGGTGCAATGACCCCACGTCTCGATCGAGAGTCCGCGCAGAGCGACGAGCGTAGATGGACGGGCGACCGCGATGTCGACGCCAATGACAAGAGGTAAGGCACCGATGGGTGGGGCTGTGGCAGACCGTTCATGGGTCCACCTCGCCCGTCACAGCTCTTCGATTGGTCCTGCGTATCCGTGGCGGCAGGCTGGGATCTCCAAGCCATGAGTATCCCTCAGCCTGTGGGAACACTTCTTCGCGCTGGCGAAGCCCTCGACCAAGCTCCACCCAGAACCACGACGCCCTCGCGGCACCTCGATCACTGAGACCTTGCCGAGCTGGATCACGCCGCGACTGCTCTCCGGACGCCACACAAGAGGTCAACTGTACTACCTAGATCGGACGGACGGAACAATCACCCGCGAACCGCAGCCAATCCCTCCGCCGTCCGGGAGTCGGCGCTACTGGCCCCCGTCTTGCTGTGGGTACTCGTAGCCGCGGAATGCGAAGCGTTTCCAGAGGGAGGGCAGGGCCGGCCCGCCGCCGATGCCGAAAGCCTTTCAGACCACGTTACGGTTCAGGAAAGACCCGCACATGACACTCCATTCAACTCGCCCCGGAACACACGAGGCAGGCGCAGCAGCGGTTTCCGGGTTCGGTGAGATCCGGAGGCACACACGCGACCGTCGCCCAGACCGGTCATAGCGAAACCGGCCCCTAGGCACCCACTCCCTTGCTAGTGGACCAGATTCAGGATAATCGCAACAAGACCCAAGATCGCGGAGGCTACCGCCGCGTAGAGGACCAGTTCCAGCCTGCGGCCGATCGCCACTACCGCCTGGGCAACTCCGTTGCACCGGTCACCGGAGATCCTCCGGACTCAACACACGACGCTCATGCAGTACCATCGTGATCGTGACCGCGTCGGTGTCGCGACGGTAGATCAGCCGATATGGGCTGATGATGAGTTCCCGGACATCTCCACGGGACGCCTCGGGCACTACCCTTCCGCGGTCTGGCAGCTCTGCGAGGCTCGCGCCATCGTCAAGGATGCGCGCCAACCACGCCGCGGCCGTCTCCGGCCGGTCGCGGGCAATGAACGCCATCGCCTCATCGAGTTGAGCGTATGCGTACTCCGTCCATACGACCCTCACATCGAGTACTTGTCGCGCATCCGGCGCTCGACCTCCTCGTGCGGAACGACTTGGCCGGCGGCGATCTGCGCTTCTGACGTCGCCAAGTCCCGCAGGAACTCCACCTCGTCGATCAGGCTTTCGTAGACCCCGGGGTCGAGAAGGACGGCGGCGCTGCGTCCATGCTGTGTAAGAATGACCGGACGCCCGGTCGAATGCATCTGCTCGATAACAGCCGAGGTGTTCGCTCGAAACTCGGTCACGGGACGCACATCTGTCGTAGGGCGCAATCGCGACACTGGGAACCTCCTATTCAGGACTCCTACACGTACATCTTAACGTACTGCGGCACCCCAGCGTCAAGAATGTGTTCAGTCCGATCTTGCGGCCACCGCGCCGCCTCTTTCCAGAAACGCACCGTGGAACCTCGGCTTTGATGGAGGGCCGGTTGCGGGCAAAAGCGGGGTGAATTTGAAGCTATTAGGGCCAGAATCAGGGGCAAAAGTGAGCCGACGAGGCAAGCGTTACCCTCGATAACAACAAAACCCCCCGATTTGCGGGGTTTTTCGTTGAAGCCGACGAGGGGACTCGAACCCCTGACCTGCTCATTACGAGTGAGCTGCTCTACCAGCTGAGCTACGTCGGCGAGAGTGGCGCGCCGGTCAGGACCGGGCGGAGCGACCGCCGATCCTGGGCGCCGAAGTAGTTTAGTGGCTACCCCGTGGGTTAGCAAGGCGCCCGCCGGGGACGGCTGCGACCGAGGCCGAGCTAGAAGCGGGCGGCGGCTTCACCGAAGGCCTCGAGCGCAAAATCGAGGTCGTCCCGGCCGTGCGCGGCCGAGGTGGAGGATTAGTCTTTAGGATGGGGCGGGCGCGGCTTACGGCGGCGGCGTGAACGGCCGCCGCGGCCGCGGCGGTTGCGGCCCTCGTTCTGGACAGCCCCGCCCTGCTCGTCCGGATTCTGCGCCTGCTTCTCCTGCTTCTCCCCCTCGCCTTCGCCCTCAGGGCCTGCGGCGGCGCTTCGTCCTTGGGTCTTGTCTTCGGCCGAGGCCAGCCTGCCGTGTTCCTCGTCTTCGGTGTCGGTGACGCCGTCGGCCGGGCCGTCCTCGAGGTTCCCCAGATCGTCCCGCCGCCCCTCTGGGTCCTGTTCCCAGAGGGGCTGGTCGCACGCGCCGCTCGAGGACCCTTCGTCGGTCAAGGCTTCCTCGCCTTCGGCGGGCCAGGGGCCCTCCTCCTCCACGCAGCGTTCGACCACCAGGCAGGGTTTGTCGCCGCAGTTGCAGGTGACCACGGGGAAGTCCACCGTCTCGCCGTCCTCGAAGCGCACCGCCACCGCGGCCTTCGGCACCTTGTGCGCGACGACGGTTCCCAGGCCTGCTGAAGTCTCGACCCGCGTGCCGCAGCGCGGCGCGGTCTTGCGAAACTCCACGTACTGATCCTGCTCGTACTTGAGGCAGCACATCAGGCGGCCGCAGAGTCCGGAGATCTTGCTGGGATTCAGCGGAAGCTGCTGTTCTTTGGCCATTCGGATCGAGACCGGGTCCTGGCTCACGCCGAAGGAGCAGCAGCAGAGCTTGCGGCCGCAAGGTCCCATGCCCCCGATCAACCTCGCCTCTTCCCGCGCCCCGATCTGCCGCAGTTCTATCCGGCGCTTGAGCGTCCGCGCCAGTTCGGCGACCAGCGCCCGGAAGTCGACTCGTTCGTCGGCGTAGAAGTGAAAGGTGACCTTGCCGCCCTCGAAGGCGATCTCGGCGTCGATCAGTTTCATGTCGAGGCCGTGCTTCTCGATCAGCTCGCGGCAGGTTTGCAACAAAGATTCCTTGAGACGTTCGTTCTCGGCCACGGTCCGCAGGTCTTCGGCGTCGGCCGGCCGCACCACGCGTTTGAGCGGTGCCTGGACTTCCTCCGGGGACACTTCGTGGGGCGGCTGAACTACCTGTCCCATCTCGTTGCCCTGGACGGTCTGGACGACGACCTGCTCCCCCTTGCCCAGCGACATGTTGCCGGGATCGAAGTAGTAGACTTTTCCGCCAGGTTCAAAAACTACGCCGACGACGTCGGTCACGGAAGGAGGGCCTCCTTGATGGCGAGGAGCATGTCCTCGAGAGTGCACTTCGCGTCTACATTATAGCGAAAACGCTCCTGGGCCCTTTTGACCGCGTCCACCGCCCCCAGGTAACCCGGGACCATCCCGGCGAAGGCGCTGTTCCTCAGTTCGTAGAGATAGTCCTCGTTGAGGGCCGCTTCGTCCGCCCCCACGGCCACGGTGGCCAGGTCGCGATACCAACCGGCGAAGACCCGGAGCACCTCGGCCAGCCCGTCCGCCTGAGCCCGTCGGCGCTCCCTTTTTATGCGCTGATCGAAGAGCTTCTCTATGCGGTTGCGCGTTCTCGCGTCGCCCGCCCATTCCCGCTGCCGCTCGCGGGCCGCCTCCAGTTCGGCGGCTCGCTCCTCGCCCAGGTGCTCGAGCGAAGCCAGGATCTCGTCGGCGGCCACGTCCAGGTCGTAGAAGGAGGCCTCGGGCACCCGGCGGGCCCAGTTGATTAGTTGGTCGCGGTGTTCGCGGGCCGAAGCGGACTCGGCCAGACGGCGGGCGTAGGCCGGACTGCCTTCGGAGGCGCGGGCGAAGGATTTGGCCTCGAGGTCGGTCACCTGGCAGCAGCGGCGAAGGTAGGCCTCCAGTTCCTGCGCGGCCGCCTGCTGGAAGGCCACGCGCTGGCACCGCGAGACGATCGTGGGCAGCAGCCGTTCGACCGCGCTGGTCACGAGCACGAAGTAGGCGTGCGGCGGGGGCTCTTCCAGGGTCTTGAGAAAGGCGTTGGCCGCCGGCGTGTTCATGGCCTCGGCTTCGGTGATGATCGTCACCCGCGAACGGGACTCGAAGGGCCGGAGAGAGGTGTCGTGGTTGATCCCGCGGATCTGGTCGACGGTGATGAAGGTTCCCTCCGGCGAGACCAGGTCGACGTCTGGATGGATGCCCTCGCGCACCCGACGGCAGACGGGGCAAACCCCGCAGCCGCCCTCGTTGCAGCACAGAGCCGCCGCGAAGGCGAGGGCCGCTTCGGTCTTGCCGACACCGGGCGGGCCGGTGAAGAGGTAGGCGTGCGAAGGTCCGGTCTCGAGGGCCCGTTCGAGGATGGCGCGCGCCCGCCGCTGACCCACGATGTCATCAAAGAGGGCGTCTGCGCAGACTGCCATGGGCTAGCCGGTCCGCACTTGATTCGTGGCCGGCATCAGCCGGACTGCGGGGCCAGATCGAGGTCGAGTTCCTCGCGCAGGATTTCGAGCACTCTGTCGCCCACCTCGTGCACGTCGCCGCCCGCGTCGACCGCGCGGATGCGGTAGGGGTGGTCCGCCACCAGCCGGCGATAGCCGTCTTCCACCCTCAGAAAGAAGTCGTCACCGGACGATTCCAAACGGTCGGCTTCGGCGCCGCTCAGGCGACGCCGCCGGACCGCTTCCGGAGCCAGCATGACCAGGGTGAGATCGGGGAGCAACCCGTCCACCGCCCACATGTTCATGCTGATGATATTCTCGTAGCCCAACTCGCGTCCGTAGCCCTGGTAGGCCAAGGAGGAATCGATGTAGCGGTCGCACAGCACGATCTCGCCCGCTTCCAGCGCGGGGCGGATTACCTGCTCGACCAACTGCACCCGGGCGGCGGTATAGAGAAAGGCCTCCGCCCTTGGATCCATCTCGTGCTCGCCCTCACCCTTGGTGAGCAGCGCCTCGCGCACGGCTTCTCCCAGCGCGGTGCCCCCGGGCTCGCGGGTTGTGACCAAAGAGTGCCCCGCGGCACGCAGGCGTTCGGCCAGCAGCTCCATCTGGGTGCTCTTGCCGGTGCCGTCCAGTCCCTCGAAGGTGATGAAGAGCCCGCGGCAACCATGGCCCAGGCCGGCCATCAAGCGCTCGTCTAGTGCGATTTCCTCGGGCGAGGTGGGGACATCGGCAAACAGCGACGGGTCCTTCTGCACGACGCCTTCGTCCCACTCCGGGCGCAGCGATCCGCCGCGGCAGACCGGGAGCTCCTCCTCGGGTCCGGGCTCGTCTCGGCCCGGGACTCGCCCTTCTCGCTCGGTCACGGCTCTAGCCGAAGATCGAGTTCCAGAGATCCTTGAAGAAGGTGGTGATCTGCTCCCACAGCCCGTCCGCCTCCTCGCCGGAGATGCCTATCCGCTCGCCAAAATCGCGCAGTTGATTCTGGAGCTGATCCACGTCGATGTCAAGGCCCTCAATGCGGATCAGGATCTGCACCAGGCGGTCGATCTGAGCGTCGGTCAGGTCGAGATTGAGCTCGTTCGAGATGTTGATGACCACCTCGCGCACGGCCGCGGGATCGTCCAGTCCGCGCCGGATCACCTCTTCCTTGGCCCGCTTCATGAGTTCGGCGACGCCTTCCTTGTCGCCAACCTCGTCACCGGTCTCGGCGGTTTCCACGAGCTCAGCTGTGGCCGTCTGCGCGGCCTCTTCGGGGATCTGTTCGCCCGTGGCTTCCTCGTAGGCTTTGAACACGCCCGTCAGCGCCGCGGTGCCCGAAACCGGGAAGGGGGCGGCGGCAAAGACATCGGCGTTGGTCACGCCGGCGGTTACCAGGGCGTTCGCGTAGGTCTGCTCGGTCACGAAGGTGATGTTCTGCGTCTGAACGTCGATGCCGTCGCCCTCATCCAGAATCTCCACATAGACGCTCGAAATGGCCCGGGAACCGATCTGCTCGTCGGGCACGAGACCCTCTAGGTAATCCCGCTCCTCCTGGTTGGTCACTTCCAGCACCGGCACCTCGTCCGCCGTCACTCCGAAGAGTTCGAGCATCTGCTGGCGCTGCGCCTGGTCCAGGTTGGCTCCCAGGGTGACCACTTGTTCCTGCGCCAGGGCGCTCGCCGCCAGCAGGGGGAGAATCAGCACCGCCAGCGCCAGCACCGCGAGCATGCGGCGGGCGACGCCGTCGATATGCACCACCCGCGACCGGACGCGTTCGGTGGACGGATGTGAATAGCTGCCGTTCATCGTCTACCTCCTGAAGAAGACGGTCCTATGACGAAGACTTCTTCTTGTTCGAAGCGCTTGTAGTGGTCTTGCGGGCTGTGGTCTTGCGGGCTGTGGTCTTGCGGGCTGTGGTCTTGCGGGTGGTCGCCTTTTTGGCTTTGCTCGCCCCGTTGCTCTCTGCGGCCGCGGCCTTGGCCGCCCGTTTGGCCTTGTATTCATCCTTGGTCGAGCAATCAGGATCCAGGCACAGCACCCAGGGCCTCTTGCCGCCCAACACCTTGATCTTCGGGCTGCCGCACTCGGGGCAGAGCTCGTTGAGAGCGATGACGTCGCCCCTCTGGGGCAGCGGGTAGGTCTGGTCACAATCAGGGTAGCCCTCGCAACCCACGAAGCGCTTCTTGCTCGCCTTGGAACGGATGATCCGCAGCCGGTTAGGCCGGTCCTGCTCGGTATTTCGCCGGCCTTCGGCGGCGCACTTGGGGCAGTCGCCGAGAATGCGATCGTCGGTGATGCCTTCGAATATCTTCTTGGCGAGTTGCTCGCGATTTGCCTGCAGGGAACCATAGGCCTGCCGCAACAGCTCCCGCGAGATATGCACCACCTCGTCCTTGGTACGCGCCCTATCGGCAATGGCGTCCATATCCGCTTCGAGCTGGGCGGTCATCTCGGGCGAAGCGATATGAGGAGCATATTCCTCGAGCGCCTCGGCCATCTTGACCCCCGTTTCCGTGGGCTCCACGGGATTGCCGTGGATGTAGCCGCGGTCGTAGAGGTTCTGGAGGATGTTGTGGCGGGTCGCTTTGGTGCCCAGATTGTGCTGCTCCATGAGTTCGATCAGCGTCCCTTGACCGTATCGGCCGGGCGGCTGGGTCTCCTTGGAGTCCAGGTACTTCTCCACCAGCTGCGCCATGTCGCCCTCTTTGAGCGGCGGCAGCTCGGTATCCTTCTGCCGACTGTACGGATAGTAGGCCAGCCAGCCCGGCTCGAGCACCCGCGAGCCGCGCAGGAAGAAGGGCTCCGTGTCGATGTCCAGATCGATGCGGTTGGATTCAGAAACCGCGTCATCGGCCAGGGTCGCAAAGAAGCGGCGCACCACCAGTTCGTAGATCCGCCACTCCCGGTCCGCCAGCTGTCCTTTGCGGGCGGAGCCCGTCGGATAGATCGGAGGATGGTCCGTGGTGCGCTTCTTGCCGCGGGATGGTGACAGTTGTTCGCGGCTCAGCAGTTCCGCCGCCTCGCGGGCGAAAGCGCCCCCGGTGAGTTCCTGCAGCGTCTCGCGCATGTCCAGCGAGTTGGGGTAGACGGTGTTGTCGGTGCGCGGATAGCTGATCAGCCCGTCCATGTATAAGCTCTCGGCGATGTTCATCGCCGCCGCGGCCGAAAAGCCCAGCGAGGTCGCCGCGCTGGTATAGGCTGTGGTGTTGAAGGGAGCGGGCCTGGCCACCTTTTTCTGGGAGCGCTTGACCCCGGTCACCTGGGCCGGCCCCGCGAGCTTCTCGAAGGCCGTCTTCGCCTCGGCCTCGTCCCAGAACCTCTCGGTCTTGTGGTTGGCAGAGAAGTTGCGGCCATCCTCCTCGAGGTCGACGCGAACCACCCAGTAGGGTTGAGGCTCGAACGCGCGGCGCTCTTTCTCCCGATCGACGATCAGCACAAGCGTCGGCGTTTGCACCCGGCCCACGCTCAGAAACTGGCTGCCCAGGCGGGAGGTGGCCAGCGAAACGAAGCGGGTGAGGGTCGCCCCCCAAATCAGGTCGATGTCCTGCCGAGCCTCGCCGGCCATGGCGAGCGGCTCGGAGAGGTGCTCGGGCTTGTCGAAAGCCTGCGTGATCTCTTCCTTCGTCAGGGCCGAGAAGCGCGCGCGTCGGGACCCGCGCAGGAGCGATTCGTTGACCTCTTCGACGATATGAAGGGCCTCGAGACCGATCAGCTCGCCTTCGCGATCATAGTCGGTGGCGATCACCACGGAGGTGGCGTCCGCGGCCAGTTTCTTCACCGCACGCACCACCGACTTGGCCGAGGCCTCTTTGATCAGAGGAGCATCGATCAGATCCGAAGGCTCGACCTTGCGCCAGTCCGCGAACTCCGGGGGGAAATCCACCGCAAGCACATGGCCCTTGAGCCCCACGGTGACCGACTCCCGCCCCTGCTTGTCCGTGAACAAGTAGTAGGGGACCTTGTAGAAGGCTTCCTTGGTTACTTTGCCGGCCGCCAAGATATCCGCGATTTTGGAGGCGGCATTGTTCTTTTCGCTAATTATGAGGCGCACGTATGTGCTGCTCCTGAGGTTGTTTTCGGAGGGTAACGATACCTATGGGTTCTGACGTCTGCAATCAGCCCTTTGTTGCGCAAACGAAAAAAGCCGGCGAAAAAGGCCGGCCCCTCGAACTCCGCCGTCTATGGTGTCGGTCTGCCGATTTTACTCCTTGGAACCGTTGCCGAGCGCTTCATCGACGGTTCGGTGAATCCGGAAAACGCCGTCGAATCCGGTGATGCGGAACATCTTCTCCAGTTGCGGATGATCCACCACCAGCGACATCTCGCCCTCTTCGGAGCGCACCCGGCGAAGACCGCCAACCAAGACTCCCAGGCTGGTGGAATCCAGAAAGCCGACCCGGGTGAGGTCTATTACCAGATGCTTTTGCCCCTGGTCGATAGCCTCCTGCAGCGCGGACTTGAGTTGAGGCGCCGTGTACATGTCGAGTTCGCCGTCCACCGCTATCAAGTAGGATTCACCGGCCGGCGATTTTTTTATCAAGATATCCATGCTCAAATGACCTTACCACTCTCTTTGGCGAGGCGCACGTTAAGACCAAGGCCTACGGGGCCGTGGTTTCCGGCGAAGTAGATCCCGCGGCCGGAGCAGCGCCTTCGGCGGGAGCCTGTGTCAGCGTCTCCATCTGCCCGCGCACGTCATCCGCGGAGGCCCCTTCCGGTTCGAGCTCCAGGTACTTGTTCCAGGCGAGGGCAGCCGCCTCAGCATTGCCCAGTTCACGCTGGGCCACCCCCAGCAGCAGGAACGCCTGAGCGTTTTCGGGCTCCAGCGAGGTCAACTGGTTGAGGACGGGTACGGCCGCCTCGTAGTTGGAAGTGGCCGGATGCATGTAGATGGCCGCCAGGCGCTGGTGCAGGGGGCCGTCCTCCGGGCGCAGAGCGATCGCCTTCTGCAGGTACTCAGCCGCCAGATCGGATTGATCCAAAGCTTCGTACTGAGTGGCGATGCCGACCAGAGCTTCGTAGTTGTCGGGGTTCGCCGCCAACTCGGCCTCGTACCCCTTGATGAGGTCCTCGGGCGTTTGCACGTCGCCGGTGGTCCGTCCGCCGTTGCCGGACGAAGATCCGTCAGACCACAGGGATGACCAGTTCATGTCGACCCCAGTGCCTACGCCCATGAAGGCAAAGCTCAGCGCGAAGACCGCGGCCAGTCCGATGGCGACCCAGCGGGCCCACTTATCGATACGGCGTCTGTTAAGCAGCAATTGAAACTACTCCTCGGAAACTCGGGGTTACGTAAAGGTGAGTGCGAAACGGGGGAAAGCCCGTCCGCCTTACGTAGCCGTCCAATTATGCCTCATGGAGGCCGTTACCTCCACCATCAACCGCGGAGCTTACTCCTAATGGCGGTGGCTTCACGGCGGATCTCGTCCGCGTCGGCCGTGAGGAACTGCTTGTTGTCGTAGACCACCCGGCCATCGATCATGGTGAAGAAGACGTCTTCCTGGTTGGCTCCATAGACGACCGCCGAGGCGGGGTCGTCGATCGGCGAGAAGTGGCTGTGCTTCATGTCGACCGCGACCATATCGGCGCGCTTGCCGGGCTCGAGGCTGCCCACCTCGTCCGCCAACCCCAGAACCTGGGCTCCACCCAGAGTGGCCATCTGCAGCACCTGCTCGGCCCCGATGCAGGTGGTCCGGCGCTGATCGGCGCGCTGGAGGAAGATCACCATGCGCATCTCGTCGAACATATCGAGGATGTTGTTCGAGGCCAGGCTGTCCGTGCCGATGCCCACCCGCAGGCCGCGCTCGAGGAAGTCGCCCACCGGAGCGATACCGCAACCCAGTTTGGCGTTGGATTTGGGGCAGTGGGCCACGGCGACATCGTATTTGACCAGCACGTCGATATCCGAAGGTGAGACCTGGACCAGATGCACGCCGATGACATCGGGATCGAGGGCGTCCCATTGCTCCAGGTACTTGACCACGCTCGTGCCTGTGGGCATCCACATCAGATCGTCCCAGCCGGCCAATTCGCGGAAGTCGTGCGCCAGCACGCCCGATCCGTTCCGTACGAAGGTGACTTCCTCCACGGACTCAGCCATGTGGGTCATCACCTTGAGCTCATGCTTCAAGGCATAGGCCGAAAGCGCGCGAAATAGCTGGCCGGAGACGGTATAGGGAGCGTGCGGGGAAATGCCCACCTTGATCAAGGGGGGGGCCATGGCCCGCAACCGCCAGAGCTTTTCTTCCAGCCCGTTGAGGCAATCCCGGATCAGGCTGTCGTCCATTCCGAAGGCTTCCTGGAAGGCGTAGCCCCGCAGACCGAAGGTCTTGGCCGCGTTGACCATCGCCCGGCCGTCGGACACGGTGTCCCCCACCGCAGTGATGCCCGAAGACACGCACTCTGCGGCGCCCACGAGGGCAGAGGTCAGATACTCGTTCTCGCCCAACTTCCTCTTGGCCGGCATGAAACGCAGCATCCAATCACCGAAGGAGCAGTCGTCGAAGAGACCGCGAAAGACCGAGTACTCCAGATGGACGTGGGCGTTGACGAAGCCCGGGAGTAGGACGGCAGCCTCGAAATTACGCGCCTCCTCGTCGGGATGATCGCGGCGGAGTTCAGACGCGAGGCCGACTTCGGCGATCTGGCCATCGACGACGCGGACCGCCCCCTGCCGAATCGGCTGTTGGGAAATCGGTACGACCCACTCCGCTTGAAAAATCATCGTCCCTCCACCGTTACATGCGCGACGCCCCGTTGCGCGCGGCGACCGCGCGACGGGGCGTCCGTTTTGACCGGCTTCTGTCGAACCGGCCGGGGCGCTGCCCGCCCCCATTCTAGCCGGGAGGCCTGCGCTATAGTAGGGGGCCAGTCCGGGCCACCGCCGCGGGAGCCGCTTCGCCACCCATGCCCACGAACGAAGAGAAACACGCCGAAGCGTATCTGGCCGTGGTGAAAGAAGTGCGCGCCCTGAACCCAGCCGCGCTGGCGGTCAGGGCCGGCGGACGATGGGCGGCCGTAGAGCCGGATCGCCCGGAGGCGGAGCCGTATCACCCCGAGTCCGCGGGCCGGGCGGCACAGGCAGGAACCCTGATCCTTCCCGCGCTGAATTCCACGCTTAGCCTCGTTTGGCCCGAGCTCGAGTTCCAGTCCGGGAATCCCCACCTCGCGAGCTTCCCCTTCCGGCTGATGGCCCTGCACTACCTCAGTCTGGTGGGCGGGGAGGAACCCGGCGAAAACTGGGTCTCTTACCGCGAGATCCCCGACGGCATGTTCTATGCGGACACCGTCTCGCGCGAGGTCGAGCGGCCGCTCGCCGAAGTGTACGGGAGCGATCCCCAGGCCTTCCTCGAAGCCGGCGTCGGCTTGGGGGGCGAACCGCTGCCGCTGGCCGATGCCGCCTTCGCGCTGCGCCCCTTCCCCAAAATGCCGGTGGTCTTCACTCTGCACGTCGAAGACGAGGAGTTCCCGGCCGAGTTCCCGGCTGAGGTCAGAGTGCTCTACGAGCGCTCGGGCGCACGCAACCTTCCCCTGCAGGATCTGAGAATTCTCGCCGAGCACCTCGGGCGGCTGCTGCGTTCCGGCGGGAGCGGGGGCGAGCGCTAGTGGGGAAACGCGCGGTGGGCATGGTGGCCGGCGGCCACCCTGACACCGCGGCCGCGGGAGCGGAAATCATGGAATTTGGGGGCAACGCGGCCGACGCCGCCGTCGCCGCCTCCTTCGCGGCCATGGTCGCCGAAGCCTCGCTCGCGGGAATGGGCGCGGGCGGTTTTGCCTTGGTGCGCGAGCCCGGGTCGGCACCCCACCTCTTGGACTTCTTCGTCGCCGCGCCCGGGAAGGGACGGACCCCCGGCGACCGCGAGGACCGCTCCCACCTGGTGGCGTTCTACGTGCCTTTCCGGGCGACCAGCCAGCGCTTCAACATCGGTCCGTCCTCCTGCGCGGTTCCCGGCGTCGTGCCGGGACTGCTCACGCTTCACCGCAGGTACGGCCGCGTGCCCCTGCCTGCGGTGCTCGAGCCCGCGATCCGGCTTACCCGTAACGGCGCCCGCCTGGTTCCCCAACAGGATTACCTGCACGACATCCTGGCCGGCATACTGCACGACCCTCCCGAGATGCAGCGCATCTTCGCCCCCGAAGGGCACCTGCTCAGAGCCGGTGAGCGGCTGCGCATTCCCGAACTGGGCGACACGCTCGAGCTGCTGGCCCGCGAAGGGGAGGCCGCTTTCCACAGCGGCGCTCTCGCCGAGCGCATCACCGAGTTCATGGAGGAGTCGGGTGGCCTGATCACCCGGGAGGACCTCGAGGCCTACACGGTAATCGACCGTCGTCCGGTCGAGGTCTCCTACCGGGGGCAGCGCATCTGGACCAACCCTCCGCCCAGTTCGGGGGGCACTCTGATCGCCTACACCCTCAAGACTCTCTCCGATCGTCACCTGGCCGAACTCGGCGCATCGGCCGGCACCCTGGCCCTGGTGGAAGCCTTTGCCCAGACCGACCGGGCGCGCGCCCGCGGCTTCGACCAGGCGATTCGCGACCCCGGGTTCGCCGACAAGTTCCTGGGCAACACCACCCACATCTCGGCCATCGACGCAGACGGGCTCGCCGTCTCGGTCACTTCCTCCTGCGGCTCAGGATCCGGAGTCGTGGTCCCGGGAACCGGCATCATCATGAACAACATGATGGGCGAAGAGGATCTCAACCCGGGAGGCCACTTCTCGCTGGCTCCGGGCGAACGGCTGACTTCGATGATGGCGCCCACGCTGGCCGAGGTCTCCGCAGGATCAGGGCTCCCGAAGAGCAACCAGGGACCCGATGGCCCGGAGATGATCCTCGCTCTCGGGTCTGCAGGTTCGGAGAGACTGCGCTCCGCCATCGTACAAACCCTGAGCAACGTGCTGGACCGAGGCATGGGACTTCAGCAAGCGGTGGAGGCTCCGCGCGTTCACCTCACCGGGAACACCGTGCAGGTCGAGCCGGGGGTCTCGGACTCGGCGGTGCAGGCCCTGGTGAACGCCGGCTACGAGGTCAACCGCTGGCCGGAGTGCGACCTGTACTTCGGCGGTGTGCAGGCGGCCGCCTTCTGGCCTTCTTCCTCGGACCGCTTCGACGGTGGTGGGGACCCCAGGCGCGGAGGCGGCACCAGCCTGGCGGTTACCATCACCTGACACCTGCGCGGAGGCGGCACCAGCCTGGCGGTTACGATTACCTAACACCTGCCCTCCCTGGGCCGTTTTGGTCCGACCCATGACTATAATCCACCCCCTGATGAAGCACCTCGCAACCATGGCCCGGCGCTCTCCCCTCCGACGGAGGATACCCGCACTGGCGGCCATGCTCGTCTGGATCGGCCTGGTTCTCTACCCCAACCCCCTCCCTCTCTGGCAGTCGCTGGACCGGCTCATGCATCCACCGGTCGACCCCGCGGCGGCCGAAGCGCTGGCGGCCAAACTGCCCGAAGACCCGGTGTTGATCGACGCCTTTTCCCGCGAATACATCCGGTACGAATCCGCCTGGCGCATCTACGGAATGCCCTGGTACTTTCCCAGCGTCGCCCAGGCCATCGAGGATGGTGCCGGGGACTGTCAGGCGCAGGCCCTGGTGGCGGCCAGCATTTTCGAGGCCAAGGGCATCCCCTACACCCTGAACTACTCCTTCGACCACGTCTGGGTGGATTACGAAGGCAAGCAGCTCACCTCTCTGGAGGACCCCACGCAGTCCATCATGGCCTCGGAGGAGGGCGGATGGCTGGCGCTGATGCCCTCCCGCCTGCCCCTCGGGGAGATCGTCGAGCAAAGGGTGCGCTTTCACTGGGTGCCCATGCCCCTCGAGCGCAAATTGCTCCTGGCGCTGGGGGTCATGGTGATCCTCTTCTGGGGTGAGTCACTGCCGCAGGCGCTCAGAACGCGGATCTCCGGGGCCCGCGCCGCCGAAGCTCTGCGGGCCCGCGCGGCCGGGACGGGGCTCGGCCAATGAGAAAGGGGCCCGAGGGCCCCTTTCGAGGACCCCGGCGGACCATCGATGATGCGGAGTTCGCCACCCTGGAATGGGTGGACTGGTTTAACCACCGTCGGCTCATCGAGCCATTCGAGTGCCTACCGCCGGCAGAATACGAGGAGATGTTCTATCGTCAGCAGTCCCTCGCCGAGCCAGAGGGCCCGGTTGAGTCCCATATCGTGGTGTACAGGTCCCCGGAGAAGCGGCCACTAGAAGATCGGCCACCGGACGTCCTAGAATCGTCGTGTTCCGGCAAGAACGAGACGACGAGAGAAGTACCACGATGGCCGACCTCTACAGGATGACGGTGAACGAGCTTGCTGGCAAGCTGCTGTCAGACGAGCACGCGGAGCAGGAAGGACGCGAGGATGAGCAGTCCTGCTCACAATGGAATGGCTAGGGCTGCACGAAGGAGCATAAGACCCCCTGTTAGTACCCTCCTACCACACAGCAGTGCGCGCAAGCGCGAACACGACTCTACTAGGAAACTATTGCTCAAGGGCAATATCCCTTACGATTCGCGCACCTCCCGACGTATCCAGCCTAACTTTGTGGACAATCTCCGCCTGTTTGTACCTCACAAGGATAAGTTCATCCTGATGTCCGTCTGTCTGAACAACGATTCGATCTCCAGAACGTAAGTCAATTGTGATGGTGTACAACGGCACTCAATCGGGCAAGAGCGTGCTTATCTTCTTCGGTTTGCGAAGGACACGCAATAAGGGATCTAACCGAGAGAGTCTGGGATCGTTTGAGTCGTATGTCCGGTGCAGGCTAACTCCGTCGGATGGGTCGTAAGCACTTACTGCAACCTCTTCGATGAGAGCAGGATCTAATGAGCCCAGGAAGTCGGTTATCTCGTGTTCAACAGAAGGCACTGGGGACGATGAAGTTGACTCGCGCGACCTGTCCGAGCTTGTGTTGCTACAGGATGCCGCCACGACAGTCACAACGAAGGAGAGACAGACTGCAACCATAGAAGTGACCCTAAAGCTACGGCCCAGCACCATCACGCCTTGCCCTAAACAAAACATAGTGGACGCTCCTCCCTACTGCCTCGCCTTCTCGCACCAACGTATTCGGCAAGGCGGGCCGCGACGCGACCACCCTGCCTGAGGGTTTGTGCTTACTCGTTATTCCGGCTTAATCGAGGGAAGACGCCAGACTGCGCGTAACGGCATCGATCAGGGCAACCGCGTCCAGTTTCATCGACGACCCGCCAAGCGCGATCCCCATGACCCTCGGGCCCAGTTGGTAGTGCACCTGCTTCTCCTCCAGTAGAAGTCAAACAACACTTGGCCTCCCTGAACCCTAAGTCTTACTGCACAATTCGAAGCAGGTCAACCACGACTACCGAGTTTTGGGCTTGCCTGAGGCCGAGCGGGTCCGGCGGGGTCGGGCCAGGACTGTTGACCATGGCCCTCGCCCTCGAGCCAAGAGTCAAAGTGCTCCGTCTGATGGCGTAATCGCTCCAGATGTGGACACGCCGCCTTGAACTGGGAATGCAAACGCTCGACCTGTTCTCGGTGGGCGACTTCGGCGGGAAGCGCCGCGCCGCAAACCGACAGGCGCGCACTAGGCGATGGAGGGCCACTAGGAGAAACATCGCATCAGCCGATCCGTCGCATAGAATCGAGGCGGCCTCGGGCCTGGTCGAGCGGTGCCTTTATCCGTCTGGCCTGGGTCTCGATAGCAACATGGCAAAAGTCCAGATGCGAGACGGCTTCGTTCCAGTAGTGAACCTCTGAGTAGTGAACCTCTGGTATCTGCGGCGGACATAATCCGACTCGTCCATGATAGGCGACCCCCGTCTAGTCCAGAGCGAGTTGGTCGCCCTGGTGGCGTTGCGGCCGCTTGAACGTGACATTGCCGTGGGGCGAAGGCTAGTCAATTCCTATCCCAGCCAGCAGCTCCCCGACGGTGAGAATCTGGATCCGACGGGGTTTCGAGTCGGCGGGTGCCGAGGCGCTTCTCGCGCTCCCCGGCAGTCTGCTACAACCCCAGGAAGTTCTGGAAGGCGGTCGCCGAAGCATCCACCAGCCGTGCGGGGACCAGTCCGATGAAGAGCACGCCCGCCGCGGCCAGGCCCAGCGAGGCCGCAAGCGGCCCGCTGATCGATTCTCCTACCACGAACTCCTCTTCGGATTCGCGGAAGAACATGTAGACCATCACCCGCAGATAGTAATAGGCGGAGACGGCGCTGAAGATGACGGCAATGGCCGCCAGCCAAACTAGATCGGCGCGGACCACCGCGTTGAACAGGTAGAACTTGCCGATGAAGCCCGCCGTCCCCGGAATCCCGGTCAGCGAGAACATGAAGAGGGACATCAGAATCGCCGCCCAGGGCGATCGGCGTGCCAAGCCCGACATGTCGTCCAGGGTGTAGTCGAAGGTCACCGGTTGCTGGGTCTTGAGATACGCCAGCACGCCGAAGGCCCCCATGTTCATGAAGGTGTACGCCGCCAGGTAGAGGAGGATGGCCTCACCCGCGAGCAGGTCGCCGCTCTGACCGATGGCTCCCATTCCCGCCAGCAGATATCCCACGTGGGCGATCGAGGAGTAGGCCAGCATCCGCTTGAGGTTGCGCTGGACCAGAGCAAAGAGGTTGCCGACCAACATCGTGAAGATCGAGAAGGCGATGAAGATGACGGTCCAGGTGTCGACCGAGGCCTCGAAAACAGCCAGGAACATCATGAGAATGGCGGCGAAGCCCGCGGCTTTGGGGCCGACCGAGAAGAACCCGGCGATCGGCGTGGGGGCACCTTCGTAAACGTCCGGTGTCCACATGTGGAAGGGGGCCACCGAAACCTTGAAGCCCATGCCTGCGAAGACCAGAGCCGTGGCGAAGGCGATGCCGAGGGTGTTCTCGTCTCCCGCAAGCGCCGCGCCCACCTCGGCGTAATTGGTCGCTCCGGCGAAGCCGTAGACCATGGATATGCCGTAGAGCGTTATGGCCGAAGCAAAGACACCGGTCAGAAAATACTTGAGCGCGGCTTCGTTCGAACGCAGGCGGTAGCGGAAGAAGCCCGCGAGCAGGTAGCTGGAGATCGCCATCAACTCGAGGCCCACATAGAAGAGCATCAGATCACGGGCGGCCGCCAGTATGCTCATGCCCAGGATGGCAAAAAGCAGCAGGGCATAGTACTCGCCCAGGTGACGGTCGTGAGCCTCAAGGTAACGAGGCGACATCAGCACGGTCATCACGCCGGCCGCTGCGAACAGCACCTTGAAGAAGATGGCGTAGTCGTTGATCACGATCATGTCGTTGAAGCCCGCCATGTCCTGGCCGAGCAGCGCAAAGGCCGCAGCTCCGTAGGCCAGCAACCCCGTGAGCGCAACCGCCACGACGGCGGTCTTGTCGAGCTTGAGGAAGGGTTCGACGACCAGCACCAGGCAGGCCGCCACCATCAGAATCAGCTCAGGGATGATGGGAGTGACGTCAGGCGTCGGCATCTAGAACCCTCCGAGGAACGAACTTGCTAGTTCCATGATCGACTGCTTCTGGGCCAGAAACGGTTCCACCTGCGCGATCAGGTTCTGGCTGGGGGCCTCCAGGAACCGGAGGATCGGGGCCGGGTAGATTCCTATGAACAGCGCGCTGGCGGCCAGCGGCACCAGGGTAAGGATCTCCCGAGCGTTAATGTCCTTGAGCGCCAACCATTTCTCGTTGGTCAACTCCTGGAACATGGTCCGCTGGTACATCCAGAGCAGGTAGGCCGCGCTTCCGATCAGGCCAAGGGCGGCGAACACCGCGAAGACCTTCTCGTAGCGGAAGACGCCCAGCAGCACCAGGAACTCGCTGATGAAGCCGTTCAGCCCGGGCAGCCCGACGCTACCCATGACGAACAGGCTGAAGAAAGCGGCGGCCACCGGCATCGGCCGGGCCATGCCCCCGTAGTCGCGGATCAAGCGTGTGTGCGTGCGCTCGTAGAAGAAGCCCACCATTTGGAATAGTGCGCCCGTCAGGATGCCGTGGTTGATCATGTAGAGGATCGAACCCTCGACGCCCTGCAGGTTGAAGACGAACAGGCCCGCGGTGACGAAGCCCATGTGGCTGACCGAAGAGTAGGCCACCAGCTTCTTCATGTCCGGCTGGATGATCGACACCCAGGCCCCGTAGACGATGGCGATCACCGAAAGGACGAGCACGTAGGGGATCGCGTCGACGGCCACCTCGGGGAAGAAACCGATGTTGAAGCGGATCATGCCGTAAGCCCCCATCTTCAGCAGAACCCCGGCCAGGATGACCGAACCGGCGGTGGGTGCCTCGACGTGCGCATCCGGCAGCCATGTATGCAGCGGGAACATCGGCACCTTTATCGCGAAGGCGATGAAGAACGCGATGAACGACCAGATCGCCCAGTTGCTGGGCAGCCCGCCGAGACCCTCCTGCAGCGTGAGGATGTCGAACGTGGTCACGCCCGCGTCCGTGCTGTGCCACCAGACGACCGCCAGGATGGCGACCAGCATCAGCACAGAGCCGGCGAACGTGTAGAGGAAGAACTTGATGGCCGCGTAGACGCGCCTTTCCCCTCCCCAGATGCCGATGACAAAGTACATCGGGATCAGCTGGATCTCCCAGAACACATAGAAGAGGAAGAGATCCATCGAGGTGAACACCCCGATCATCCCGGTCTCCAAAGCCAACAGGCTGATGAAGAAGGCGAGCTCCCGGTCTTTGGCATAGTTCCAGGAGCCCAGAATGGCGATCACCGACAGGAAGCTGGTCAGCATCACCAGCAGCATGGAGATGCCGTCGACCCCCATGTGGTAGTTGATCCCGAAGCTGTCTATCCAGACAAAGTTCTCCTGGAACTGAAAGGTGGCCGTGTCGGTGTTGAAGACTATGGCCATGTAAATGCTGAGGGCGAAGGTCGCCAGAGAGGTGACCAGGGCGGTCGCCTTGTAGGCGCTCGCCTTGCCCCGCATGAAGAGCAGCATCACGAGGGCCCCAATCACCGGCAGGAAGGTGAGAAGGGTGAGGCCCCGGAACCCCAATTGCTCAGCAAAGGTGAATTCCATGGTGCTCCTCCCCTTAGAGGCCGTACGCGATGATGACCGCGCTAAGGAGCACGAAGACTCCCGCGAACATCACCCCGGCATAGTTCTGGACCTTCCCGGTCTGGGCGGGGCGAACCGCCGCCCCAGAAACTTCCCACAGCTTGCCCACACCATTCACGATGCCGTCGATGACGGCGGCGTCGAAGGAGCGCCACAGGAAGCGGGAACCGTCGATCACCAGGCGCACGACCGTGGCGTCGTAGATCTCGTCGATGTACCACTTGTTGTAGATCGCCTTGTAGAGAGGCTGAGCGGCGGAGCCGGCCTTCTCAGGCAGGTCGCGCTGACGCACGTAGAAGAAGTAGGCCAGGACCACCCCGGACACGGCGACCGCGACCGAGACGATCATCAAGGTCAGATCGATCCCGCCGAACGGCTCGTGGTGAATACCCAGGATCTCGTTGGCCGGCTCGAACACCGGCTCGAGGAAGTGGTGAAATACCCCGGCCTCCGGCGGGAAGCCCAGGAAGCCACCCACCAGGGAGAGGCCGCCCAGCACCATGAGGGGCACCGTCATCGACCAAGGAGATTCGTGCACGTGCTTCTCCACCTCGGGCTCCATGCGCGACTCGTTCCAGAAGGTCATGAAGATCAGCCGGAAGGTGTAGAAAGCAGTGATGAAGGCGGCCACGAGACCGATGGCCCAGATTATGTAGGCCCCGTCCTTGAAGGCGATGCCCAAGATCTCGTCCTTGGACCAGAAACCCGCGAAGGGGAAGATGCCCGACAGCGCGATGGCACCGGCCAATAGAGTCCAGTAAGTGTAGGGGATGCGGGAACGGAGACCTCCCATCCGGCGCATGTCCTGTTCCCCGGAGAGGGCGTGAATCACGGAGCCCGAGCCGAGGAAGAGAAGGGCCTTGAAGAAGGCGTGAGTGATCAGATGGAAGATGGCGGGAATCCAGGCGCCCACTCCCAGGGCCATGAACATATAGCCCAGCTGCGAGACCGTGGAGTAGGCCATCACCCGTTTGATATCCGTCTGAGCGATGCCGATCGAGGCCGCGAAGATGGCGGTGAAGGCGCCGATACCGGCGACCACGAGCATCGCCGTCTCGGAACTCGCGAAGATCACCGAACTGCGGGCGACCATGTAGACACCGGCGGTGACCATGGTGGCCGCGTGGATCAGGGCCGAGACCGGGGTGGGGCCCTCCATCGCGTCCGGCAGCCATACGTGAAGCGGGAACTGAGCGGACTTACCCATGGCTCCCGCGAAGAGCAGCAGGGCGATGGCGGTCATGGTGGCCGTGCCCGCACCCTCCACTTCGACGGCTTCGAAGACCTCGGTGTAGGTCAGCGTGCCGAAGGTGACGAAGAGCAGGAAGATCCCCAGGCTGAAACCGAAGTCGCCTACCCGGTTGGTGATGAAGGCCTTCTTGCCCGCGGCTGCGGCCGAAGTCTTGTGGTAGTAGAAGCCGATCAGGTAGTAGGAACAAAGGCCCACCGCCTCCCAGCCGAAAAACAGCATCACGTAGTTGGCGCCCAGCACCAGCACCAGCATGCTGAAGGCGAACAGGCTCAGGTAGCTGAAGAACCGGTAGTAGCCGGGGTCGCCGTGCATGTACCCCTTGGAGTAGATGAAGATCAGCGTGGCCACCCCGGTGACCATCATGATCATGGCTGTACTCAGCCGGTCGGCGTAAAAGGCCAGCGGCACCTGTAGGTCGCCCACGGGGATCCAGGTGAAGAGCTCCACGTAGAAGCCCTCGTCTGCCTGACGCACCTCCCACCAGACCAAGAGCGAAAGCACGAAGGCGGCGGCCATGGCCAGGATGGGCAGCCAGTGAGCCTGCTCCTTGATGAACCACTTGCCGAAGAGGATGGTCACCAGGAAGGCCGTGAGCGGTAGAGCCGGGATCAGCGGCACGATCCAGTTCATGTACGAAGCGAATTCGTGTTCCACGCCGCCCCCTAGCCCTTGAGCAGGTCGAACTGGTCGACCATCGTGGTTTGCCGGTTTCGGAAGAGGGAGGTCACGATGGCCAGGCCGACCGCGGCTTCCGCGGCCGCCACCGTCATGGTGAAGAGGACGAAGTGCTGACCGATGACGTTGTCGTGGAAGCGGCTAAAGCCGATCAGGTTGACGTTGACCGCATTCATCATCAGTTCGATCGAGAAGAGAACGATGAACATGTTGCGCCGGGTGAGCACTCCCGCCGCTCCGATGACGAAAAGGAACGCGGACAAAACGAGATACCACTCAATGGGGATATCCACGCTATACCTCCTGTTCCACGAATTCGGGAGTTCGTTCTTCGTCGGTGTCCGCCCAGGCCCGGGTCTCCATGTACTCCCGGCCTTCCTTGGCGGCCAGGACGACGGCACCCACCATACCGACCAGAAGGATCAGCGAGGCCATCTCGAAGGGGAGCAGGGCATCATTGAAGAGCCGTTCGCCCAGCAGGGCGACGTTGCCGCCGCCTGCGGCCACCGTCTCGGGATCGAAAGGACCCCCCACGGCGGTCCAGGTGGCGGCCAGGGCGACCACCACGAACTCCGCCAGCACCAAGGGCGTGATGATCAGGGCCACCCACTTCTGCACCGGGTGGAGTTGTTCCATGCTCTGGTACTGCCTCAAGTTGAGGAACATCACCACGAAGGTGAAGAGCACCATAATGGCGCCGGCATAAACCAATATCTGCACCACCGCGATGAAGAAGGCGCTGGTCAGCAGGTAGATGGCGGCGATATTGACGAAACTGAAAATGAGCAGCATCAGAGCGTGCACGATGTTGGAGCGGGTGATGACCCCGACCCCGCTGCCGACCGCGAGCGCCGCGAAAACTATGAAGAGAACCTTTTCGACCATTCCTCCCCCTAGCGCTTTCTTAGCTCTTTGTGGAGGTTCTTCTGGTTCTCCACGAGCCAATCCTTGGTCAGGATCAGGTCGTTCTTGTTGTAAGTGGAGAACTCAAACGCGCTCGTCATGGCGATGGCCGCCCGCGGGCAGGCCTCTTCGCAGAACCCGCAGAAGATACAGCGGGTCAGATCGATGACGAAGGAGTCGAGTTGCTTGGCCCCGTCCGGTCCCTCCGAGCTTTCGATGAAGATGCAGTTCGAAGGGCAGATGGTGGCGCAGATGTGACAGGCGTCGCAGTTGAGTTCGCCGGTTTCCGGATTGCTGATCAGGCACTGCACCCCGCGAAACCGCTCAAATGGCGGGATCTGCTCCTTGGGGTATTCAACCGTGACCTTCTCTCCCACGAAGTAGGAGCCGGTTACCGACATCCCCTGCAGGATCTCGTAGAAGGTCGAGCTCTTTAGTATGTCTTTCAATCCCATAGGGCTACACCACGGAGATGATCAGGGCCGTAACGGCCAGGTTGGCAATCGCCAGCGGCAGGAAAATCTTCCAGCCGATATCCATGAGCTGGTTGTAGCGGTAACGGGGCAACGTCCAGCGTATCCACATATAGAGGAAGATGAAGAAGAGCATCTTGCCCACGAGCCAAATGAACCCGGGGATAACGTCGAGAAACTCGAACGGCGCTCTCCAGCCACCCAAAAAGATCGTGGAGATGACGGCGGACATCACCACCATGTTGACGTACTCACCGAACATGAAGATCCCCCAGCGCATTCCCGAGTACTCGGTCATGTAGCCGGCGACGAGTTCCTGCTCCGCTTCGGCCAGGTTGAAGGGGTCGCGGTTGAGTTCCGCGATCGAGGCCACGAAGAAGATGACGAAGCCCACGAGTTGAGGGATGAAGAACCAGTTCCAGAAGCCGCCGGCCTGAGCGTCTACGATGTCGACGAAGTTCAGGGTGTTGGCCATGACGATCACTCCGACAACCGCAAGGCCCATGGAGATCTCGTAGCTGACCATCTGCGCGCCCGAGCGCAGTGCGCCGAGAAGCGCCCAGTTGTTGTTGGAGGCCCAGCCTCCGAGCACCGGCCCATAGACCGCCAGCGACCCCAGGGCCAGGAACATGATGACCCCGGCGTCAAAGCTGGAAACCACCAGGTCCACGTTGTAACCGAAGATGTCCACGTCCATGGGACCGAAGGGGATCAGAGTCATGCTGACGAAGGCGGGAACGAAGAGGATGTAGGGAGCAATGCGGAAGACCGGACCGTCCGCCGCGGCGGGAACCAGGTCCTCCTTGGACATGAGCTTCGCCATGTCGCCGAAGGACTGCAGACTGCCCCAGGGCCCGGCGTAGGTGGGGCCCATGCGGCTCTGGAAGAACCCGGCGAACTTGCGCTCGAAGAAGATGAGGAAGGGAACCATCCCCACCGCAACGGCGATGATGAGGATCAGCTTGATTATCAGGATGATGAATTCCGTCATCGGTCGCTGTCCCCCAGTACGATGTCTACACTCCCGAAGATGCCGACCACGTCGGAGATCATCTCGCCCTCGAACAACGCCGGCGTTGCTTGGCAGTGATAGAAGGTGGGCGTCACCAGGTGTAGCCGCTGAGGAATGGAAGTGCCGTCGGACACGATGTAGACGCCCATCTCGCCTTTCGGCACCTCGATGGCCTTGTACACCTCTCCCTTAGGCACCTTCGGTCCGCGGAAGGTCTGCATGAAGTCCTGGACCATGGCCGCCGAGTCGCGCATGACCTGCTTCTTGCGGGGAAAGGTCTGCGACGGCGCATCCTGGTTGATGTAGTCGCCTTCGGGGAGCTGATCGAGGCACTGGAGGATGATCCGGCAGGACTCGTACATCTCCTTCATCCGGACCAGGTATCGCGAGTAGACGTCGGCGTCGTACTCGACCGCCACGTCGAAGTCCACTTCGTCATAGGCGGCGTAGGGCTCGGTCTTGCGCAGGTCGCGCTCCATGCCCGTCGCTCTCAGGCTGGGCCCGGTGACCCGCCAGGCCACGCAGTCTTCCCGAGTGAAGATTCCGATGCCCACGGTACGCTTGAGGAAGATGCGGTTCTTCTCGACCAGCCGCTGGTACTCTGCCAGCCGCCGTGGCATGAACTCCATAGCCGCCCGGCACTTCTCGACCCATCCGTCGGGCAGGTCCGCAGCCACCCCGCCAATGCGCGCGTAGCTGTGGGTCAGCCGGGCACCGCAAAGCATCTCCCAGAGGTCCAGGACGTACTCCCGGTCCCGGAAGCAGATCAGGAAGAAGGTCTGCGCGCCGAAGTCCATGACGTGAACGCCCAACCAGAGAAGGTGGTTGGACAGACGGCAGAGCTCGTCCCCGATGGTCCTTATGTAGCGCGCCCGCCGGGGGACCTCGATGTCCATCAGCTTCTCCACGGCCTCGGCGTACGCGTGGTTCATGGCGAAGGAGGAGATGTAGTCCAGCCGGTCGGTCAGCGGCAAGAAGCGATGGTAGCTCTTGACCTCGGCGAGTTTCTCCACGCCGCGGTGCAGGTTGCCGATGCTGGGCCGCGCGTTGACCACGATTTCGCCGTCGAGGTCGACGACCGCCTGATACACCCCGTGCGTGGAGGGGTGCTGAGGGCCCATCGACACGGTGATGAACTCGCTGTCGTCGGAGACCCGCTGGCGGGAAAGCCTTTTGCGCTCGCGCATCTCCTCCGGCGTCGCCCGCGGCTTGGGAGGGGCCGGGGGATGCGACTCGTGGCCGGCCATCAGATCTTTCCTTTCAGGTCGGTTCTGATTCGTCCGCCCACCAGACCCCGCACCGGGAAGTCCTTGCGCAACGGATGACCCTCAAAATCCGCGTCCGTCAGAAGGCGAATCAGGTTTGGATGCCCTTCAAACTCGATCCCGTACATCTCCCAGGTCTCGCGCTCGCACCAGTTGGCCGCAGGCCATAGGGAGCTCAGGGTCGGCATCTTCTGGCCCTCTTTGAGCGGTACCTTGAGGCGGAGCCGATCGTTGGTGGCCATCGAGGTCAGGTGGACGGCGACCTCGAATGGCTGCTCGAGCCGCTCCGGGTAGTGATTGCCGGTCAGGAACTCCAGCCGGTCGAAACCCAGGCCTGCCTTGCAGTAGGTGGCCACCTCGACCAAATCCTCCGCGGCGACCAGAAAGGTCAATTCCCCGCGAAAGACGCTGCTGCCCAGCAGTCGGGCTCCGAACTTCTCCTCGATCTTGCCGAAGACAGATTTGAGCGCATCGCTTATCTGCTCACCTGTGGAATCCATGCCTCCCCTCTCCAACGAGCCCTCCTCGCCCAACGCGCTACTCACCGATCGAGGCGCGGGCGGGGATGACCGGTACTCTGTCGTAGGCGTGGTCGCTCTGCTTGACCTTGTCGCGCAGCATCTCCAGGCCCTGCCAGAGGGCCTCGGGGCGCGGCGGGCAGCCGGGAACGTAGACATCGACGGGGATCAGGCTGTCGATGCCCTGCACGACGTGGTAGGTGTCCCAGACATTGCCCGAGATGGCGCAGGACCCCATCGCGAGCACCCACTTGGGGTCGGGGATCTGCTCGTAGAGACGAACCACGCGGGGGGCCATCTTGACCGAGCACCATCCGGCCACGATCATGCCGTCCGCCTGCCGGGGCGAGGCGCGCATGGCCTCCATGCCGAAGCGGGACATGTCATAACGCGGGCCCGCGGTCGCCATCATCTCAATGGCGCAACAGGCAAGGCCGAAAAGCAGAGGCCACCAGGAAAAGCTGCGGCCGAAGCCGAGCAGTTTCTCGAGTTGAGCAGGAATGGCGACGCCGGGAACGTGCTCCTCCGGCCGATTGAGGTTGCCTTCGGCAAGCAACCGCACCTCCCGTTCGGAGGCCTCCCGGACCATTTCGCCGTTGATGTGGGGATGTCGCGGGTCCCGGGGGCTTGTCATTCCCAATCGAGGACTCCCTTCTTCCAGGCGTAGAAATATCCGACCAGGAGGATGCCGATGAAGATGAACATCTCGACCAGGCCCACCACTCCCAGGGTCCGGTAGGCCACGGCCCACGGATAGAGGAAGACGGCCTCGAGGTCAAAGAGCACGAAGAGAACGGCCACCAGGTAGAAGTGGACGTTGTACGGCACCCGGGCTTCGGCGCAGGGCAGGACTCCGCACTCGTACGAAATGGCCTTGTTCGGGTTCTTGCTCGTGGGCGACATCATGTGGGACATGGTGATGAGCGCAAACGCCACCGCCGCCCCGATGAAGGCCATGAGCCCGAACTGAATCAGTAGATCGACGGTTGGGTTTACCATTGATCCCCCTACGTGGTCAGGTGCTGCGGCTTCTTGTGAGCGATCTCACGACGCGTCACAATAGCAAACCGTTTCCGAGGATGCAACAGAGTTCACATGCTCGAAAACGACCCTTTATCCTGCTATTCCCGCCTTTTGTCGTTTACGAGAACCGTCTAAAGAAAACTGCGCGGGCCGTAGGCCCGTTCCTGGGGGCATGGTGGTGCCGCCTGGCTTATACTAGCCTGCGACGTTGGGACCGCCGTGATCTACGTCCAAACCCAAACCGGAGGACTGGTGCAGGCCGAAGAGCAACGCATGAGCGTGATCGACCATCTGACCGAGCTCCGCAAGCGGTTGATCATCGCGCTCGCCGCCTTGGTGATCGGCGTGATCCTCGCCTTCGTCTTTCAGGAGACGGTCTTCGAGATCATCAAGCAGCCGCTGAACCGGGCTCCGGTCGAAGCCGATCTGGTCACCCTCAGCCCCTCAGAGCCCTTTATGACCGCGTTCAAGACCTCGATCGTGGCGGGCTTCCTGCTCTCGCTCCCGGTCCTTGCCTGGCAATTCTGGGCCTTCCTGATGCCCGCCCTCTACGAGAACGAACGCAAGTCGATCGTGCCGTACGTGCTCTTCACCACCATTCTCTTTTTGGCCGGAGTCTCCTTCGGCTACTTCGTGGTGCTGCCCGTCGCCCTGACCTTCTTGGTCGGCTACGGGGGCGACATCTTCCAACAGCAACTGCGGGCCAGCGAGTACATCAGCTTCGTGACCATGTTCCTGCTTGCCTTTGGCGTGGTTTTCGAGATGCCCGCGCTGATGCTGCTGCTGTCTTCGGCCGGGCTCGTCAACTCGGTCATCCTGGGGCGCATCCGCAAGTACGCCCTCTTCGGCATCGCCATTCTGGGCATGATCCTGACCCCAGGGGGCGATCCCTTCAGCATGCTCCTAATGATGGCGCCGCTCTACGGCCTCTACGAGCTGGGAATCCTGCTGATCCGCGGGATGGACCGCCGCCGCCTGCGCCGGGAGCGCAAGGCGCGGGAGCGCGGGATCAACCCCTGAGACCCGAGGCCAAAAGGCCCGCGCCCCGCATCGCGGTCTTCGGCGTAGGGAACGTCCTGCTCTCCGACGAGGGCGTGGGGCCGGCGACGGTGCATTTCTTGCTCGATGGGTGGGACTTCCCCGAAGACGTACACCTTCGTGACGCGGGGACGCCCGGTCTGGCGATGGTCGGTCACTTCCGGGAGTTCGAGGACATCGTGATCGTGGACACGGTCCACGGCGGAGGCAACCCGGGAGATGTGTACCGCTTCACCCCGGAGCAAATCCCGCTGGGTGCCGAGCTTAGAGTTTCGGCTCACGACATCAGCATTGTGGACGCCTGGCAGTACGCCCAGTTACTGGGTTACGAGACCCGCATGGTGATCGTGGGAGTGGAGCCCCAGGACATCAGCACGCCCCGAGTGGGCCTCACCCCCGCGATCGAGGCGCGGCTACCGGTAATCGCCGAAGTCGTGCTCGAGGAGCTCGAGCGGCTGGGTGCCGAGGCGCGGCTCCGCTAACTAAAGTGCGCTGCGGAGCTCCTCGATCCGGTTGAGCACCCGGCGCTCGTCGCGTTCGAATTCGGCGCGCAGCCGCTCAACCTCCTTGGCCCCGATGTGCACGCCCGTGCCGCCCAGAGTGAGTTGCCGCTCGTGGGCCAACTCCTCCAGTTCTTCCTCGAGACTCGAGAGCTCTTCCTGGATCTCGGCCTGGCTCATCTGCTGAGGATTGCGTCGCTCGGCCAAGACATTTCCCTCTCTCTGTGTCGGGTTCGCGGTCTCTCGCCCACCATCGCGAGCGCGGGCGGGCGGGCGGTGCCATCGTAACATGCCCTTGGGGGTATTGCTCGTCATGCTCGCCTCCTCCCCGGGCCCGCTCGAGGACGGTTGCGGCCGTGATGGCGAGCGTTGCCCAAAGTGCCCCGACGGCGTAGCCCGCGAGCACGTCGGTGACGTAGTGCACGCCGAGGTAAAGCCGGCTAAAGCCCACCAGCACAATGATGGCAAGCGCCCCGAGCAGCACGTAGACCCGGGTCTCCCACCGGCGCACCCAGCCGGAGAGCAGCACGGCCAACACCAGGTAGAAGGCCATAGCGTTGGTGGCGTGACCGCTGGGAAACGCATAACCCTCCGCCGATACCAGCGGCTCGATGAAGTCGGGACGCTCGCGGTGGATCAACAGTTTGATTCCTTGGGCGAGGAGGGTGGCGCCCGGCGCCGCGGTGAAAAGGATGAGTGCCTCGTAGCGCCGCCCGCGGTAGATCAGCACGAGGGCCAGGACGACCGAGGCCGGGATCAGCAACCAGCCGTTCCCCAGTTCGGTCAGCACCGTCATCAACGAGGTCAACCAGGGGACGGCGTGCTCATGGAGCAGGGTGGCCACCCTTCTATCGGGGATACCAAACGGCCCACGGCTGAGAACGGCATCGGTCAGCACGCTGAAGCTCCAGGCGAGAAGCGCCGATGCTGCGAGGCCCAGGGTGAGGGTGAGACCGTAGGCCTCCCGAGGCGAGAAGCGGCGAACCAGCCAGTCGATCTGATGCCCGAATCTCGAGTATATGCGGCGGCTCAAGGGGTGACCCAGGGCCCCGTCGGTAACCGATCCCGCCAGGGCACCCAGCAGGTCCCGACGCCGCCAGAGATAGCGGCCGAGCAGCCAAAACAGGCCGGCCGCGAGAAAGAACAGGACCAGAAAGAGACTGATGCGCCCCAGCCATTGCTCAACCAAGCGGTAGCTCCGACCGGCGAGGTAGCCGAGCAGGGTCAGAGCAGCTCCCCAACTGGCGGCCCCCAGCACATCATAAGCGAGAAACCGAGAGTAGGGCATGTGAGCAGAGCCGGCCAGGAAGGGGGCGAGAGAGCGCAGGAATCCCACCCAGCGGCCTACGAAGATGGTCTTCCCCCCGTGGCGCTCGAAGTAGCGGTCGGCCTGTTCGAGCCGCTCGCGGCTCAGCCGGAACAACCGCTGGTGTCGCAGCAGGAAACCGCGGCCAAAGTGACGGCCCAGCAGGTAACCTGCGCTATCGCCCAGAAGCGCCGCCGCTATCACCACTCCGCCGAGCGTCCACGGGTCCAGGTAACCCTCAGAAGCGGCCGCTCCGGCGAGCAATACCGTCGTCTCGCCCGGAACCAGCAGGCCGATGAAGGCCGAGGTCTCCAGGAAGGCCAGCGCGAAGACGATCAGGTAGCCCCACTCCGACAGGATGCGGATAACGAAGTCGAAGGGGATTTCAAACCCGAAAATTCCCACTAGAGCCGACCGCCCCGCGGCGCTCCACGGCCGGCTCCGGCTGGCGGGGCGATCGGCAGCCTAGAGGACACTGATCAGAGTGATCGTCAGGAAGACGGCATAGAAGACCCCGCCAAACAGGAGCGAGTTCACGCCGAGAGTCCCGGTGGCCCGAATTCGCAACCAGAGGAACGAGCCCGATAGCAGCGCCAGTCCTGCCGCCAACAGGGCGGAATTGTCCAGGTCCCACTCGGTGAAGAGCAGCCCCACGGACACGGGGATGGCGCTCTGGAACACCATCGCCCCGGTGATGTTGCCCATGGCCAGGGTATCCTTGCGCTCCCGCATCCAGAAGACGCTGTTGAACTTCTCCGGCAGTTCGGTAGCGACCGGCGTCAGCAACAAGGAGATCACCAGCGCGGGGACCCCCAGCCCTTCCGCCAGCACGGTGAGCTCGCCCACGAAGAGCTCGGCTCCGAAGATGATCGCGCTAAGGGCGACCAGCAGTTGCAGCAGGATCCGCCGGAAGTCCGGGGCTCCGGCCGTGTAGTGAAAGTAGAGGGAGCGGGTCTCACCCTCCAGATCGCCTTTGGCGCGCATGGTGCGGTAAACGTAGAGGCCGTACCCGACCAGCAGCAGGAGGGCAACCAGCGCTTTCATGGTGGAGCCGGGGTCGAAGATGCCGACGAGGACCGCGAGACTGTACGTGGCCAGGAAGTAGCCCAGGTCGCGGGAAAGGATGGCGCGGTTGATGCGGACCTCCCGGGTCCGTCTCCCCCGGGCGGCAAAGATGACGATGGCAACGCCGTTGACGAACATGGCCAGGGTCACGAGCATGAAGGGCGCGCCCAATATGGCGCCGATGCCGATCTCATGACCGCTTTCGCCGGTCCCGAAGAATATCGCGATGATGGGGATCAGGGTCTCGGGTAGAGCGGTGCCGACCGCCGCAAGGACGCTGCCCACGGCGCCTTCGCCGAGTTCGAGGTGTCGCCCGAACCACTCGACGCCGTTAACAAAAAGCTCGCAGCCGGCGAGGATGACCACGAGACTAACCAGAAGTAGGATGACATTGTCCGCCATGAGCGGCGATTCTACCCGATCAGACCGCCTTTGGCCCCCGGGTTCCAATCATCGGTAGATCCGAGTCGAGCAACTCCTTGAGGTCCCGATTCGCCGGGTTCCCCTGGGTCATCAACTCCTCGAAGCGCTCCATGACCTGGATGATCCAGATGTCGTCGCGGACGTAGTCCTTGATCATGCGAACGAAGCCGGGATTGCGGCTCCACTGGCCGGAAACGCCTTCCCCCGGCGGGAAGTGCCCCAGCACCGCCTCCTGATCATCGGCCACCAGTATCAGCCGCCTGCCGCCTCCCTCGCGCATGGTGAGCGCCTCGGTCTCATGGCAGAAGACCGTGCCCACCGCAGTGGTCCCCCGGCCGTAGAGGCAGATGGCAACGGCCACGCCTCGTTCCTCGGCCGCGCGCAGGTCGTCTTCGAGCGGCCCCAACTCCTCGGGCCAGGCCGCGACATAGATCTCCTCCGTGGCCGAGGAGGCGATAGTCCCGGCCCGGGACAGGAGTTCGTCGAACCCGCTCAGATTCCGGACCTGGACATCCTTCTCGTCTGGGGGCGGACTCAGCCGCTGGAGTTGCTCGTCAACCGTGTCGAGGATCTCCCCGTAGCTACGGCGGTAGCGCGCGGTAGCCTCCTCGGGGCGAAGCGCCGCGTAGCGGCTGTGGCCCTGTTCTTCAACCGCCGTCAGCAGCTCCTTGGCCTGCAGGCGATCGACCACCTCGTAGATCTTCGAGGGCGGGATGCCGGAGTCCCGGGCAAGCTCGTAAGCCGTCGCATGAGGGTGGCGGAGGGCGGCCACGTAGGCCCGCGATTCGTACTGTGAGAGGCCCAGTTTCTGCAGGTTGGCGACGACCTCGTTCAAAGCGGGCTACATCACCATATGCGATTCGTCGTCGAGCGCGCTGCGCTCCCGGCGGTGGAAGGAGTAGCCCTCCCGCTCCTTGGCCTTGGCCACCTCGTCCTTGAGGATCTCCCAGACCTGAGCGAAGAGTTGGTTGAAGTGGGGATCCTGCCGCAACTCGGCAATATGGCGAGGCCGGGGCAGGTCAACCTCGACCTCCTCCTTGAAGGTGCCGGGGTGAGCGGTCATCACGATGAGCCGGTCGGCCAGCACCAGAGCCTCGTCGATCGAGTGGGTGATGAAGACCACCGTTTTGTTCGAGCCCTCCCAAATGCGCAGCAACTCTTCCTGGAGCAGCAACTTGTTCTGCTCGTCGAGCGCAGCGAAAGGCTCATCCATCAGGAGGATCTCGGGATCGTTGGCGAAGGCGCGGGCCACGCTCACCCGCTGCTTCATTCCCCCCGACAACTGGAAGGGATAAGCGTCGGCGAACTTGCCCAGGCCCACCATCTCGATATAGCGATCGGCGATAGCCCTCGTGGTTTTGCGGTCCACGCCTCGGCATTCCAGACCGAAGGAGATGTTCTTGCGCACGCTCATCCAGGGAAAGATCGACTGGTCCTGAAACACCATCGAGTTCAGCGGTTTGTCAGGGTTGCGCTGGGCGATTCGCATTTCGCCCGAGGTTGCGGTTTCCAGCCCCGCCAGAATGCGCAGCAGCGTGGTCTTCCCGCACCCGCTCGGTCCCACGATGCACAGAAACTCGCCCTCGCGCACGCGCAGGTCGACGTGATCCACCGCGGTGAGCACGCCGTTTTTGACCTTGAACTCTTTGGTCAGCCGCTGCAGGACGATCTTGAAGTCGGCCATCATCCCTCCTGGCGCTTCCAGGGAATGACCCGGCGTTCGATCGCGGCGAGCAGTTCGGCGAACAGGTATCCAAGCAGGGCGATCAGGAAGAAGGAGACGAACATCTGCTCGATCTGGAAGGTGTCCCGGGCCGTCCATATGTTCTGCCCAATCCCGGCATCCGCGCCTACCATTTCCGCGGCCACGATCAGCAGGAGCGCCATGCCCATGCCCAGCTCGATGCCGGTGAAGATCAGGGGCAGGGCTCCAGGAATGGCGATCTTCAGGTAGTAGTCCTTGCGGCCGGCACCGTAGTTCTTGGCCACGTCCAGGTAGATCTTGTCCAGGTTGAGCACTCCCGCCTGAGTGTTGATCAGCACCATGAAGAAGGTCCCGAGCCCGATGGTGAAGTACATCGCCGTCTCCGAGATGCCGAATACCAACAGGATCAAGGGATAGAGCGCCAGCTTGGGAATCGGATAGATGGCGGACACGATCGGCCTGAGCAACAACCGCACCGGTCTGAACAGGCCCATGGAGAGGCCCACGACCAGGCCTAGGAAGCCGCCGCCGAAGAAGCCGACAAAGATCCGCGACAAACTCCAGCCCATGTCCCTGACCAATTCGCCGGAAAGCAGCATGTCCCAGGTCTCGACCAGGATGTCTGTGGGCGCCGGGAAGAAGCGGTAGTCCACGAATCCCAGGTGCACCCCCGCCTCCCAGAGCAGCAAGAGGGCCAACGGCGACATGAGGCCCAGGAGGCTCCTGAGCCTGTCCGAGGAAAGCGGCAGGCGACGCCGCTCCCGCCGCTCCCGCGGAACCGTCTCTTCCGAAACCGCCGTGCTCTGATTCGCCACCACGCCGTAGTCCTCCGTTGTGCTGCTCACTTTTTCCTACTGACCCTCGGCCGGCGGCTCGTACGGTCCCAGATAATCGACGGCGAACTCCGCGAACGAGTTGTCCACCACTTCCTCGATCGGCGCCGGTTCTTCGACCAGCCCCTTCTCCACGTAGAAGCGCTGATCGCGGGAAACCGCTTCAGCGTTGACCTCGCCGTTCGGGTTGAGTCCCGTGGGCCGCATGATGGTCCAGAGTTCCGGGTCGTCCACGAAGGTGTTCTCGCTGAGCACCCGGACGACCTCTTCCCGGTCCTTGTCGCCCATGACGATGGCGTCGTTGTACATGCGCACGCCTTTCAGATAGGCGATCATGAAAGCCTGGGCCACGTCGGTCTTCTCGGCGAAGGCAGGTCCGTAGAGGAGCGCGGCCACCTGCTCGTCGGGCGCATACTCCGACGCGTCCCCGAAGGCCACCAGGATGTCTTCCTGCTCGCCGCGCGTGATCAGGGGCTCGATCTGAACCGCCGCATCGGCAGCCCCGTTGGCCAGGGCTATGTTGAGGTCAGAGAAAGAATCGATGACCGTCGCGTCGACGTCCTCGATGGTCAGGCCGCCCTTGGCCAAGGCAAGCTCGAGAAAGAGTTCGTTGATGCTTCCTCGGGAGACGATCAGGATCTTGCGGCCCTCGAGATCGCTGTAGTCCTGAATCTCGTCGGCGATCTCCTTGCGCAGCACGAGGCCGAAGTAGTTACCCGCGCCTTCCACGTTGGTCCCACTGTCGGCAACCACACGCACGGCGATGTCCCGAGCGGCCCCGTTGAAGAGAGAGGCCGTGATGATGCCGCGGCCCACGTCCACCTGGTCGGCGGCCAGCGAGGTATACATGTCGGCGCCGGTGTTGAATTTGGTGTATTTGATATCGATCCCGACCTCGTCGAAGAAGCCGAACTTATCGGCCAGGATGATGCCCGCCGTGCCGGGAGCATCGTCAAAGGCCACGTTGACCTCTACCCGAGGATCCAGCGGCTGGAAGTCGGACGCGCCTTCACCGGCCTGGGTTTCCTCGGCCCCCGCCTCGGTGACTTCCGTGCCCTCAGTTGTGTCGACCGCCGGTTCGTCGTCGCCGCAGCCGGCGATAACCGCCAGCCCGAGCAGCAACAACAGCGCCGCCAAACCCAAAACCCCGATGCGTTTCATCCTAGTCCTGTCCTCCGATAGCTCGTGTTTGTCCGGGTTAGGCGACGGAAGCGCCGCTCGCCCTTCCTGCCTTCTTGAAGACTCCGGTCAGCCCTGCCTGCTGCACCCGCCGGCCAATCTCGTCCCGATCCGTGCTGTAGAGCCCCTTGTCCTTCATCCGGTCGAAGTACCAGGAGCCGGAGAAGGTGAGTTTGCGGCTGAGCAAACCCGCCCGCATCACTTCGCCCACGGCCGCCAGCGCATCCCCGACGGCGAGGCTCTGCGGCAGAATCACGGGTTCACGGCCGTCGGCTTCGAGCACGGCATTCAGGCCGGCAACCGAGCCGCTGACCATCGCCTCGGTGTGACCCACGAAGGGGCCGGTCTTCTCGCCGCCCACGAACAGGTTATCGATGGTTTCGGAGCGCAGGTCGGCTCGGTGCGGAGTCATGGCCAGATAGCGGATGGAGTTACCGATCCCCCCGGCGTATGGGTCCTCGTAGCGGGCATTCTCCAGTCCGGCCACGCGCCGCAACTGATCGAGGGGGAAGAAGGGGGTCATCAGCTTGACGTGGCCGGTGTCGAGCAACACCAGGTTCTCGGCGAACTCGGGCAAGGCGTACTGCTGACAGGCTTTGACGCCCAACATCTCGCGCTTGCCCGCCTGAAGCTCGGGGGGCAAGGGAACCACGGCGACTCCGGTCTCGGCCAACTGGGTCCGCAATTCCGGCGAGACCGAATCCGAGTGAAGCTTGCAGGAACCACTCATGACCCCGACGGTACCGTCCATGCGGGTGGCCCGCAGTTCGGCGATCCCCGCTTCCTGCGCCAGGCTCACCCGGCCGCCGAAACTGGGGCAACGAAGGATGCACATGGCACATCCGTTTCCGTGCCTGGTGCAGTTGCCCTGAGGCCCGAAGGAGCCGGTGGCGTCGACAAAGGCGTCCGCCTCGAACCACAGGTCGCCGGCCGCCACCGCCGTGAGCCGCGCGCCGTCGTGCGCCGACTGGCTCACCCGGGTGCGGGTGTGAAGCTCCACTCCCTGCTCCTCGAGGAATCCCCGCACCGCCGGTTCGATCGTGGTGACGTCGTAGAGGTCGGCGTGCTCATGGCCGGGAAAGTCGACGTCACGGTGGCGCAGATTGGCGTCGATCACCGACCAGAGCCCGTCCATGCCCAGAGCGATGTGCTCTTCGGTGGCGGTGAAGCGGCCGTTGTTGCGTAGAATGCCCCCCACGAGGCCGGTTCCGAGGAGCATGTCGGTCCGCTCGAGCAGCTGGACTTCGGCGCCGGCGAGCCTTGCGGCGTAGGCCGCAGCCACTCCCGCCCAACCGCCACCGGCCACCACGATCTTGGACAACTGAGCGATCCCCCCTGCATATTAACTACCCGAGTGGTGAACTGTACTACAGCCCACCCGGACGGGGTAGCACTCAACCCGGTTGAAAGGCAATAAATCACGTCCACGCGGGAAGATGTCCTCTAGATGGTCGGTCGCATGAACAGGCTTGGGGTCGAGAAGCACAGCCGCGTGGACGTGCTGGATCTGCCCGATGCCGACCTGCTGGAGGAGCTCGCCGAGGCTTCCGCCGACGTCTCTCTGGGGCCCCGCCGGGGAAGCGATCTGGTGCTATTGGGAGTGCAGGGGCGCGAGAACCTGGCCGCGGTCCGCACTGTTTCCCGGCTCATGCAGGGCGATTCGATCCTTTGGGTGGTCTATCCCAAAGCGGGCTCAGACGTAGAGGCGAGCGACGTGCGGGCCGCCGGCCGGACGCAAGGCCTGGCGGACGTGGACGCCGCCGAACTCTCCGAGAGGCTGACCGCGATCAAATTCGTGATCCCATACGAGGAGGCATCGTCGTGGCGATGAATCATGGCGATGAACCAAGACGCGCGCCTTAACGCAAGGTCATGAACCCGCTGTCCTCGGCCGCACCGAGCATGCCCCGAATATCGTCGTAATCCGCGTCGGCCACCGGAGCGAAGCGGCGCACGAGACCATAGCCAAGCGCCGACCGCGAGCGTTCATCGCGAGGCAAATCAAACAGCAGCGCGCGCATGCGCTCCTTGATCTCCTGGGGCAGCCGCGAGGCCACTACCATCGGTTGGATAGTCGAGGGACCGAATGCGTCGATTACCCGTAGCGATTTCGCCAGTTCCGGCGAATCGCGAAATTCTACCGCGAGGATCTGCGAATCGATGGCGGCGGCGTCGACCGTGCCCGCCGCCACCAAACGCAGCGCGTTGGCATGGGACCCGGCTTCGACTACCCGGCCGAAGAAGCCTCCGGTCTCGCCACGGCGGATCAATTCGTAGCGGGTGAGGTTGTAGCCCGAGTGGGATAGCGGATCGTTGTAGGCCCAAGAGCGGCCGCGCAACGCCTCAAAGCCCCCAACCAGGTCGCCTTCCCGGCGGACGATCACGTCGGAGAAGTAGATCGGGCGGTTCTGATAGCGCTCGCCCTCCAACACGGGAGCGGCCAGCAGCTCCACCGGCGGAGGATACTCCCGCCGCAGGAGCACGTAGGGCAGGCCTCAGATGAAGCCCGCGTCGACCTCGCCCGAAGCAAACTGCGAAAAGGACCGGCCGATGACGAACTCCACCGGTACGTCGAGCTCCCGGCCCATCTCCTCGGCGACGAATCGGTACACCGGCTCCAGGAGCGGCGAAAGAAAGTTGGCTATCCGCAACGGGCCCATAATGCGCTCCTACCCGAGAATGGTGATTCGGTAGCTAACATGTAGGTGCGGCGATCTCCTGGAAAACCCTGACACGGCCGCCGCGAGACGGGCAAGGGCCTCGGATCCTACCCCACCTTTACTTCAGCTTTGCATAGGAGGGATAAGCTAAGCAAGCAGCAGTTCTTTAGCAAATAGCCCGCCGGAGCCCCACGGCGTCGCGGGTAGAAGGAGGTATCGAGAACATGATGTTTGGTGGCATGCTTCTGTGGCCGTTGTTCATCATCGGCCTCGTCTGGTGGTTCGTTCAGTCACAGCGCGATCGGGACGATAGTACCCAGCAATCCCACCCTTCCGCGCCGACCCGGCCGGACGCCAGGACCCTGCTCGATGAGCGGTACGCCCGCGGTGAGATAGACGCAGCGGAGTACCGTGGCGCCGCGCCGACCTCGAGCGCTAGAACAGCTGCGGGGTGCGCCGGCCTGCGAAAGGCGGGGGTCTTGAAAGGCGGAGGAAGAGTGCCACACCAACTCGCCTTGCCCTCCTGTTTCGCCGCAATGACGGCGGGTAAGCTCTCCCCATGGCGCAAGGCAAGACAAGTCCGGCGGTCTGGTGGGGCATCGGCCTTATCGTCCTCGGATTCCTCGGGTTTTTCGTCCTCCTGGGACTTGCCGGTTCCGATGGCTCTTTCGACTCCCGGTCGTTCTTCGACGGCGATGCCAACGTGCGCGAGGGCGACTTCGCCTCCCTCGGCGAGCAGATCTTCTTGACCGGCCGGGCAGCCGACGGGCGCCTCATTGCCCGTTCAGGCGGCTTCGGCGGCATGATGGGGGTCGTCGCCTGCGCCGACTGTCACGGCGAGGACGGTCAAGGGCGTGAGATCCAAATGATGATGTTCGATATCGACGCGCCCGACATCCGCTGGAGCACCTTGACCGAGCCCGAGGAAGAGGGCGCGGGGACGG
>Ga0209386_1000095_pt1 | contig 45905 bp, 31 predicted proteins | sample NGEPertwo_FD_184510 | JGI IMG/M metagenome (GOLD analysis project Ga0209386, IMG submission 184510) | Arctic peat soil microbial communities from the Barrow Environmental Observatory site, Barrow, Alaska, USA - NGEE Permafrost154B-two... | ecosystem: Environmental > Terrestrial > Soil > Wetlands...
ACCACCGGCCTTTTCAAAGCTTTTGCACCGAGTTCTTCATCAACTTCCGCAGAGCCGGGAACAACCCGCATCGAATCGGGCATGTCTTCGTAACCGATCCACCGGGCATTTTCCCAATCGACAGATGTGAGCAAACCCATTTGCCAGCTTGCCGTTTCGCTCCATTCTGAAGCTTTGCCGTTTGTGTCCCAAACCATCACTTTCCAGAAATAGCGTTTGGCTGACTTTAAATTCTGGCCTTGAAAAGGAACAAGAATAGAGGCGCTTGAATTTATCTTTTTGCTGTCCCAAACATTCCCTTCCAAGGCAGAAAGCTTTTGCGGATCGTCTGAAACAAGAATCCTAAAGGCCGACTGTACCGTATTCCTGGTTTTTGATTGGATCTGCCAGTTCAAAAGAGGATGAAGTGATTCAACACCAAGAGGATTGGTAAAACCCTCGCATTTAAGGTTGGTAACCCATAAGGTTTTTACTGTTTGTGCGTTTAAAGCAAATGCACAGAAAACAAGGCATATTGTTGCTAAAAGTCTCATGTGTTTATAGATCGAATTCATTACAAATCTAATTAATATCATTAGGAATGATTGCCTCTATTTAGCGATTCCTTCAGAAGTAATTTTTAATCCAATGGCAAAATCTTGTGATTTCCGGGCAGGAAAGACTGCTTCCAATCCGTCATCTGTCATTTGCCATTTTACTTTTTCCGCAGAACCCAGCAGTTTGACGTCTATTATTTTCCCTTTATATCCAGCAAGGGAGGTGATCAATGCCCGGTTGTTTTCGGGCCAGGCCATCAGCCAGGCATAAAGGGCACCATCTTTTCCAACCGTAAAACGGATGTCTTTACCCGTGAAAGGAGTTTCAGCATGTTCTTTTCCCAACTTACTGCCCGGAAGTGAGACAGTTCCTTCTGAAGAGACTTTCCATGCACGGCTTCCATAAATACCTTCCCCGTTTACTTTCATCCATTTCCCAATATCTTTCAGCAGTTTTGTGGAACCCTCATCGAAAGTTCCGTCAGGCATAAGCGAAATACAAACAGTGTAATTGCCATCCCTAGAAACAGCTTCAAGCAACTGCCAGATAACAGCCTTCACATCGTAATAAAAACCGGGTGCATAAAACCAGTCGCCAACTGCATTTTCGGCCATCCAAACCTGGTCGGTTTTTACACCACCTTCTATTCCCGATTCGCTGGTATTGACTAATCCTCTGTTTACCGGACAGAATTTGATCACCGCAAAGGTGTTGTCTTTCCTATGATTTTTCAGTGTCCGGTTGTAATAATCGGCCACCATACGGGCAGCAGCATCACATTTGTACCCGCTTCCACTCATATCTCCGCTGAATGGTTGCCACGAATTTCCATCGGTGTAAATAAAGTCAGGATCGTATTTTTCAACCACATCCTGAATCCGCAGAGCCCACTGAGTAGCGTATTTACGAGCATATTCCTGGTGCAACGAAAAAATGCCCCTATGACCAAAAGCGATATCTTCTACCTTGGGATATTCGGGCATATGTATCGTGTAAAGCTGTGCAGGATCAAGTCCTTCCCACCATTTGCCTTTCCCGTCTTCTTTGGTCAGGTTTCCATCATACGGAATTCCAGCTTTTGGCCCAGTTTTATCACTTCCAAAAGCCCATTGCCACCACCACCATGTGTATTCATGATGAAACGATACCCCAAAATGCATCCCTTCATTGATAGCTGCTTTTCTCCATTCTCCCAAAATATCGCGTTTGGGGCCAACATTGACTGAATTCCAGGGCTGATATTTTGAGTCCCACAAATCGAAATTATCATGGTGAACGCCCATGATCAACACATATTTCGCCCCGGATTCCTTATAAAGTTTCATCAAAGCCGAAGGGTTCCATTTGTCAATATTCCATTGGTGCAAAACATCTTTATAGCCCACTTCGGAAGGATGTCCAAAATTTTTGATATGGTTATTGTAAGCAACGCTTCCCTGATTGTATAAATTCCGGGCATACCAGTCGCCACTTTTGCCTGAGACCTGTGGTCCCCAGTGAATCCATATTCCAAATTTTGCTTCGCGGAACCAATCCGGAAATTGGCCATAGTTCTGATCAATCGATTCCCATGTTGGTTTGAAAGGCCCTTCAGCAATCGGGAAATCAAGCTTCACTTCTGGAACGGAATCAATATTGGTGATGAGTGGGTTTTTCGTCGTATTCTGTCCAAAACTAACGGCAGTTGCCATCAGCAGGAAAACGTAACAGATCAATATATTTTTCATTGTGAACAATTTATGCGTTTTATTGATTGAAAATTGTGTCTTAATAATACACCATTACCGGGACCTGTTTGGATACCCTGATTTCGATTTCTCCATTTACGATGGAAACAGGAACATCCTTGCGACGATCGGAATACAATGCTACAGCTTTCACCGAAGATTCCTGAACTCCTTTGGGCAAAGGGAATGAAAGGGTTTTGTCAGATTTGGAATAAAATGCAATCCGGTGGTCGTCAACCGGACAGGTAATGTCACCGTTGTTGATAATGGTATTGCCCTGGTATTTTGCAGTGACTGATTCAGGCGAAATGTGAACCGAAGAATTTCCGCTGAGTTGAATATCTGCATTTTTTCCGTCACGGGTAAACGAGAGAATTTCCAGTTTATGCATTTTAAACCAGGGAATATAATTGGTATAATAGATATCAGAAATAAAGCTGTCAGAGTCATCTTTTTTCAGCCAACCATGACGAATGCTATTATTGTAGAGCATATCGGATATACTGTTGGGTTTCTGGGTTCCACCCGGAGCGCCATAATAGATCGATTTACGCAATGCCTCCGCTAAAAATGGCACATCAATTCCTGCTCCCCCAAACTGGTTTCCTCCTTCGTTTTTCGGGCCATCGCAAACCATGGCAATATGGCCAATGGCAGGATAACGCAAAAGTTCGGAAGTAATATTGATCCCATGTTTCTGCTGAAAACGGTCGAAAAGTTTAAACTTTCCTTCGGTCAAATTGGTTGGAGCGCTAGCCGGGTGGTTGGAATCATAATCGGGGCGAATGGACCACCAGGTTGCGGCATCGATCAAAAGTGTGTTTTGTATGCCATATATGGTGGCTGTATAATCAACCCGTTGCTCACCAGGACCTCCGGGGCGCATGTAGTGTGCCATCCCGGTTATATACGAAGTGTCTTGTCCGTTCCAGGCATTGAAAGTCATAAGTTTACCTTCGACTGTTTTGGCAATATTATCTTTGTCGAAAACACCTGTTGTGAATTCATTTTTGTACTGATCGTCGTAATTATCGTCAAAACTAACCGTTGTGTTATATATCTTTTTTGACTCTTCTCTTAGTTTTGCAAATGCCTCTTCTCCTCCCAAAAGCGGGTTTAATTTCCGAATATTCGGGTAGCCCGTATCGTGGCCTCCTTCACACCAACCTGATACATAACATATTTGTGGATTATTATCCGTTAGGGCGCTGATGCGTTTGACTAACTGGCCAACCTCTTCAAATGTAGTTTCAACCTCGTGACGGCCAACCTGACCATGAATGATCCACATATATTTATCGTCGTAAAAATGGGTTGGGATTTCAGGCATATAATCGCGGACAATTTTTGCAGCATCAAGCCAGTCGATTCTTCCGTTTTTATCGTAATCGCCGCCAAAATCGATCCGGCAAATATTGTTCTGATTGATAATCAGGTCAGGGGCATTTTTTCCTCCGCGCTGGTAATGAAGGGTATGAACCCCAATCATTGCACGGTTATTTCCGCCATCGGTTACAGCATCCAAAACTGTCTTGTTGCAAAAACCGTTTACTTCCATTGTGCAAACCGATTTAGGCTTGATGAAAGCAACTACTGGAAGGACACTTATATTGGGATACCCGCCAAAAACATCGACGTCTTCACCAATATTTCCGGGTTTGGCAGAAGCCAGGTCTACCAGCTTTCCGGCTTGGTTATTATATACAAACGATGAGGGGCCATCTTCCTGCCTGAGCGTAACGAGGTTATTTGTTATTACTTCGATCATATGGTAGCCATCTGTTTCTGCAACGTTTTCCAACGTCACCAAAACCGTCGAATTTTGCAAAGTGTAACAAATCTCAAACGAACCAACTTTCATTCCGTTGAAGTTCAGGTTATACCTTAGATTGATCTTTCCTTGCTTGTTTTTTACTGCACTTAAAATTGCAACTGATTTTGTTTCAGAAAGATCAACCAAATTTCGGACAACAACTTCAAGCTTTTCTCCAGGTTCTGCTCCCCTGAAACTGTCATTCAGCTTAAAAAGTTTATAGTTGACTGGCAAACCACTTGTAGTATCGAAAGTAACACACAATTCGTTGTTTTTTAGGACTATGGATTGTTTGGTGCTTGAACCACCAACAGACAAATCAGCCCCATTGGCGAAACTTGGAGCCGAAAAAAAACAAAGAATTATAAATACACAGATAAGAATATTTCTAAAAATCATAGATTGAAAATTGAACTAATTAAGAAAAGGGACCAAATCTTGAAACTTGATTTGATCCCCTTCAAAAACATTAACTAATTTGTTGTATTAAAAAGATTTACCAACCTGGATTTTGCTTGTAGGCGCCATTTGCCAATTGTATTTCGTACGGGTTGTAAGGCCAGGCCATATTTTTATTTGGATCGAAAGAACGTGCCGGCCAAGCCACAACGATGGTATATGGTGAGTCTGGATTAGTTTTGTCGGCATGTAAACGACCATGCAAAGGCATTTTGATTTTATCAAAATCGCCCCAACGTTTCAGGTCATTGAAGCGGTCGCTCCATTCACAAGCCAATTCGCAACGACGTTCATGTTTCAAGGTCGTCATTGTTGGTGTGGTAGATATTGGCGCCAGGCCAACTCGTGCCCTTACTTCATTGATTGGACCAGCGGCTTGTGCTGCCTGACCCATCTGAATCAAAGCTTCAGCTTTTAATAGAAGGATTTCAGCATACCTGATAAGAGGGAGATTCAGGAGTGTATTTGGAGAATCGCCATTCTGATTGATAAATGGATCTGTGCCTGCTGATGTTCCGTAACCGAATGGTTCCATGTATTTATTAATCTGGAAACCGGTCTGGCTGTTTGATGAAGAATATCTAACATCTTGTCCAAAATATTTGAATGTATCGCCAAATTTCAGGATAGTAACTTCGCGTCGTGGGTCATTGGCTTCATATTCATCGTACAATTCTTCTGTTGGATGGAAATATCCCCAGCCGTTGTATTTACCCCATCCCTGATTTTCAAGAATTACCCCTGGAAATTCGCTACCACCATTCAATCCTGAATTTACCGACCAGATATATTCTGATGACCAGTTGTTTGCTACGGTAAATACCGATTTGTAATTAGAAAGCAAACTGCGTTTTCCCTGATTTTTAATTGAATCGCAAAGTGATGGGATTAATGCCCATTTTGACTGATCATATTGCGCCCAGTAAGCATAGGTTTTTACCATGTATGCCCATGCCGCTACTTTGTGTGCACGTCCCCAATCAGTTTCCGGATAGGATTCAAAGTATGGCAAAAGCTTAGCCGCTGTTTTCAAATCTGAAATAATTTGAGCATAGTTATCTGTTACAGAAGGCAATTGGGGAGCAACTCTTTTCTGGAATTCCGCATTTTCGGGACCATCAAAAGGTACTCCTTGTGCTTTGCTTCCCCAAATGCTGGCGATCCAAAAATGAATAAAGCCACGCATAAAGTAACCTTCACCTTTGGCACGGCTTTTCAGAGCATCTGCAACGGTTGCTTTATCTATATTGGCAATCATCTGATTAGCCTTATCCATCATCTGATAATAATTTACATAAGTCGAATTCAGGGCATATTCGCTGCCGGTTGGGTTAAAGTTCTTAACATTTACTGCATCGCCATCGTCGTTACGACCAACCACTACATCATCAGAAGCAGCCATCATATAAAATGGATTTTGTCCAAATGTTGGTTCTAAGCTCATGCCCGCATACATAGCATTGCTCGCCCTGTCAATATCAGCGGGACTTTGCCAGAAGGCGGCTGTTGTTTGGCTCCCTAAAGGTTTCACATCGACCCAATCTTTTGAGCAGGATGCAAGAATTAAGAAGGAAATTAATACGATATATATCTTTTTCATCTTTTTCGAAATTTTTAATTAGAAACTAATTTTTGCACCAAATGAATATACTCTTGAAACAGGATATGTTCCGGCATCAAGACCATGATTACCAACTTCAGGATCCAAACCGGAATATTTGGTAAATGTTAGCAGGTTATCGCCGCTGAAATAAAGTCTGGCTTTGCAGCCCAATACTTCCTTGTCAAAGGTGTATCCTATCATCAGGTTCTTTAAACGGAAATAATCACCGTTTTCAAGAAAATAATCAGAGTTTGTTGAAAAATTATGGTTAGTATCGCTGATGGTAACACGTGGAATAGAAGAATTAACATTGGTAGGTGACCATGCATCCAATATTTTATTCCAACGGTTATAATCCTGTTGTGAAGCATTTAAGGTTGTTGATTTCCATGCATTAAATATCTTAACACCCCCAACACCCTGGAAAAATAAATTAGCATCCCAATTTTTCCAATTTATCGAAGTAGAAAAGCCATAGGTCAAAGTAGGATTAAAACTACCCATATATTGACGATCGCCATCATTGATTGAACCATCTGCATTTGCATCAATATATTTCAAGTCGCCGGCAACAGCATTCGGCTGAATTCGGCTACCATTTTTGTCAACATAACTTGCAGCTTCCTGATCGTTTTTAAAAATACCATCGGTTTTCACCAGCCAATAAGCGTAATAAGGCTGTCCAACTGCCGATTGGAATGGTTTAAGCGCACCGGTCCTATAGTTATCGCTAAAAGAATAAACGATAGTTGGGTCGGAAGAGATATATGTTACTTCGTTTTTCAAGGTCGCAAAGTTTCCACCAACAGATAATTCAACCTGACCAATTTTCTGTGTCCACGTGGCAGAAAATTCCAATCCACTATTATCGATATTTCCTTGATTAATTAATGGCGCTCCTGTTCCCATAGAGGCTGGCCAATTAGTATCCTGAGTTTTGATCTGCCCATAAGTACTTTTCCAGAAGTAGTCGGTAATGATGTTTAACCTTTTATCAAATAAGGTCATATCGATACCGATATCGGTCTGTTTCGATGTTTCCCATGTCAAATTAGAATTAAATGCATTTTGAACATACAAAGCTGTTGTTATAGGAGCACCATTCCCTACCTGCACATTTACAGCATTTCCACGCAAAATATCAGTACCTGTCAAAACCGGGTATCCGTAATTAATTCCAACAGAACCAAGGTTTCCAATTTTCCCCCAACTCGCACGAACTTTTAATAAGCTAATTAACGATGATTTAAACCAAGGCTCTGATGTAATTTTCCAAGCGCCGGTAACTCCTGGAAATTCAGCGGCCCGGTTCCCTATGGTAAGCCTTCCGGCAATATCCTTGCGGTAGCTTGCTGTCATAAAATACCTGTCGGCATAGCTGTATGAAAGACGCCCGACATAAGATAAATTGCGATCTTCAACTTGAGCATCTTGTGGATTATAAAAATTCTGTGCAGTAAAAAAGAACTGAGCCCAGTCTTCCTCTGATGTTAAACCAGTAGCGCTTGCTGAATAACCTCTGTGTTTTTGGTCTTTAGAAGTGGTTGAAAGCATGATTCCTAGGTTATGCTTGCCAAAAATACGGCTGTAATTCAGAGTATTTTCCCATAACCAGTCAGTGTTCACCCCAGTGCCGTAGCCCAATAAATTTTGAGCGTTTGGCTTACCTGGTTCAAGGCGCATCGGATTGAAATTTTTAGTAAAATCGTTCTGGTAACGGTATGAAAAACGTGAAATGAATTCTAACCCTTTAATGACGTTCGAAATATACATTTCTGAAGTAGCGTTAATATCGCTATGCATCATATATGATTGGTTTCGTAACAGAGAGCCAACCGGATTAACAACATCACCATACATCCCAACATAAGGAGAGTTTGGATCGGCAACACCACCATAAGTGCCGTCGGGATAATAAACTGTGGCATTACGTGGCATTTGCATTGCTGTCAGGATGGGTCCCTGATAACTATCTGCAGTATTCGCATTGCGGTATTGATTATTGTTCCAGAACAAATCTTCCCTGAACCTCAAATATTTATTTACGGTATAAGTTGCATTGTAACGTGCCGATACGTTCCGATTGAATGTATTTAATAGAGTTCCCTCATCGTTTTCATAACGGACCTGGAATAAACTGGAGAATTTTGGAGACCCACCGCTTATTGTAATTGTGTGCCGTTGAGTCTGAGCAGTGCGGAATATTTCTTTCATCCAATCGGTACGGGTAATAAATCCATTTGGATTTAAAGCTTTGTCCCAGGCAGCCAAACCAGTCTGACCGGCGTTGGCATAAGCCAGATTCGAAACTTGTCCTTGTTGTTCTGCGGTTAGAGATTCTGGTATTTTCCAGGCACTCTTAACCCCGAAATATCCGCTGTATTCAACGGATGTTTTACCCTCTTTTGCCTGACGGGTAGTGATCAGAATAACCCCGGCAGAACCAGCACTGGCTCCATAAATAGCTGCAGAAGCAGCATCTTTCAGGATAGTGATTGATTCAACGTCTTCAGGGTTATAAGGAAGAACAGAACCTGAATTTGTAGTTTGCGAAGGAGGATATGGTACTCCATCAATGACATATAATACACTTTCGGCAGTTGACCCAGAACCACGGATGGTTACCAGTGGAGAATCGCTTGGACCTCCGCCCTGATTTGAGATAGTTACTCCTGCAACACGTCCCTGAAGCATGGCCGCAGCGCTTGTTACCGGACGGTCTTTCAACTTGCCAATATTCTGAACAACGGATACGGCACCTGATAGGTCTTCTTTTTTAGAAGTTCCATAGCCAATTGCAACAACTTCGTCTATCCCGATTGATTCTTCAGCCATCACAACGTCAATCTGACTTTGGTTAGTTACAGCCACCTCCTTGGTTTTCATCCCAATAAACGAGAAGGAAAGAGTCGCATTTGATGACACATTAGATAAAGAGTACTTTCCATCACTACCTGAAATAGTACCAATGGTTGTTCCTTTTACGACAACCGAAACACCTGGAATCGGCTGGTTGGTGTTGTCGGTAATTATACCACTTACAATTCTTTGCTGCTGACTATTTATGGAATTAGATTCCAAATTCGAGTTTCCAGCCTTTTTTATTACAACATATCGATCAACTATTTCATAGCTAAGACCCTGATTTTTAAGAACAAGATCCAAAACATCTTTTATTGATCTGTCTTTCACCTCAACGTTCAGGTTTTTGTACTCATCGAGGTTAAAATTGTAATAAAAAAAGAATTCACTCTGCTGTTCGATTTCAGTTAAAAGTGCGCTTAAGCTTGAATTTTCAAGGTTTAACGTCAGCTTAGTCGTTTGTGAATACGAATTTGCCCTAACCGTAAAGATAAAAGCAAATAAAAGTATAACAGTTAATCGCATAATTAAATACAGTTTTTGCCACGACCAACTCTGGTCGTGATAAGTTCGATTTTTTTTCATAATTTTGAAATGTTTTAAATGTTTGTATTAGCTGCTACAACAGCTTGTCAGACTAAAATTCGCGATGAAGGCGCTACAACGCTTTCATCGTTTTTTTTTCAATTAGGTCATTGTTTCATAAGCGTTTAAATATTTGGTTTTCTTTTAATTACAATTTTGTTCTTTTGATCGATCTTATTTTCACTCGAAAAATCTATCTGATCGTTCATGATGCAAATTGACCGCAATACCTGTTCGATTGGTTTATATTTCAAAAAGGTTCCTGAAAATTCCAATTGTTTTAGCGAAGGGTCATTGAATACAATATCAACGTTATACCAACGCTCAAGCTTTTTGCAGATTAACTCGAATGGCTCTGCCTTAAAGACAACTTTTCCCTCTTTCCAGGTGGTATAAAAATCGGTATTTACTGATGCAACCTGCGCTTCTTCTGAGTTGGAATTAATCGTTGCTGCTTGCCCCGGAGACAATCGTTTACTCCATTTCTTGTCCGTATTTTCAAGTAGAATTGAACCCTCGACCAAGGTGACATTCGAATTTTCGTCGTCAGAATAGGCTGTTAGATTAAAAGAAGTTCCCAGAACTGTGACTGAGAAGTTTTTGGCATTAATTACAAAAGGTTTACTCTTGTCTTTTGCCACATCGAAAAATGCCTCTCCATTGAGATAAACTTCCCTGCTCGATTTTTCGAAATCCGTCGGATATCTGAATGTTGTACCTGAATTTAACCAAGCTTTGGTTCCGTCAGGAAGTTTTATCTGAGCCATTTGCCCCAGTGGAACCGACAACTCGGTATATCCAGTTGTTTTATAGTAATTTGAAATAACCGATTGGATCAAAGCTCCCGACAGAACGGCAACTAAAACCACTGCCGCACGAATAAACAGAAGATTGAACGGGTTCATACTTTTCACCTTTAACGAAAGTTTAAGCTCTTCGTCAATTCTTATTTTTGCGGCTTTTTTATCAAAACTGTCGAATAAAAATACCTGTTTTAGCATTTCTTTAATCCGAAAAGCATTGCTAAAATCAGCATCTTCTTCTGCATCCACCTTTTTGTTCTCAGGCTTAGAATCGTGCAGTTTGTCAAGAATATCTTCCCAATGATTAATTTTTTGTCTCACCTTGTCCTAATTTTGATATATTGACGCAAAACAGAAAATTTAGGGTGACAGTTTTTTGCAATTTTCAGAAATAAAAATTCCTGAAAATCAAAACGAGAGCAAAAACAGGATTGATTTATAAGGTATAGCCAATTCTGATTTTAAAAACCGGTAAGCACGAGCCATTTGGGTTTTCACCGTATTGGTCGAAATATTTAGCTCCTGACCAATTTGTGCATAAGATTTCCCTTCAAAGGCTGCCATTTTAAGAATCTTCCGACGTTGGTCGGGTAATTTATCCAATGCCAGGTAGAGCTTGTTGTAGATTTCTGATTCTATGATGATTTCGGCATCATCATCAGTTATCTTATTTGAAACCTGCTCAAACTCAATTTGAGGCAGCTTCTTTTTTCTCAAAAAACTTATTGCAGTATTTTTGACCAAAGTCAGAAGATAATTAGTAACCGAAGTGTGTATGCGAATGTCTTTTCGTTGTTCCCATAATTTCACGAAACAGTCAGAAACAATATCCTCTACAATGTGCTTATCTTCAATCAACGGATAAATAAAGGTGCACATCGGGTGATAATATTGGTCAAAAAGTTTATCAAATACTTTTTGATTACCTTCCTGCAATTCCTTCAACAATATCCGGTTATTTTCAGCGCTTGTCATGTAGGGAAACAATTTAAGCTACAAATCTAATTATTAAATAGCGCGGTGTTTCCCAAAAGATTCAAAAAAAACAGCATATAATCAGATATAAATCAAGAAGCAACCTATCCAGGCAATCTTTTGCTTATGTTTTCAGAAAGTCGGATTAATCTCTATCGAAGATGGTTTTATTTTTAATCAGCGGTTTTGCCCAAAACGACAAGCTTAGCAAATAAGCCAGTGTCAGGAAATTAAACATCATTCCAACTCGCAAGCTGAAAATATCAGCCAAGCCGCCAATAATTACCGGAGTTATGGCTCCACCCATGATTCCAGAACAAAGTATTCCTGAATATGAACCATGATGTTCTGCAATGGAATTCATTCCAAGCGAAAATACAATCGACCACATGACTGAAGCAAAAAAACCGACTCCAATAAAAGCATAAAATGAAACTTGCGGATTTCCGGTAAAAATGGCGATACCCAGCGAAATCATAGCTGCAACAACAAATACCCTTAGAATTATTTTACTGTCAATTAGTTTGAGCAAACCTAAACCGAGGATACAACCGACGGTGAGCAATCCCCAAAACCATTGAACAGCCTGTGCCCCTTCCACTTCAGGCCGCATGCCGTGATATGTCTTCAAAAATTCTGATATCCAATTGGCCACACCTTGTTCGGTTCCAACATAGCAGAAGATACCGACAAAGAAAAGGATGACTGTTTTGTTTTTCAGGAGACTCGCAATGGTAGCCCAGTTACCTGTTTTCTCATCTTCTTTCAGTTCAACTTCAGGAAATTTGGCAAAGGCAATCAACAATATCATTACCAGCGAAATAATTGCAAAAATCAGGTAAATCGAAACCCACGGAAGACCTTCAGGAACAAACGAACCGAGGGTTTTTACAAAGGCATTTGGCGTCGATCCTTTGGCCAGGTTCAGTACCAAATACGAATACAACATCGGACTGAGAAACGAAGCGCCACCGAAAAAAAGCTGCGCCATAACCGAGTTAAACGCAAAATGTTCTTCGCCTCCTAAAACCCGGAGAAGTGGATTAATGGCTACCTGCAAAATGGCCATCCCTGCCCCGATGAAAAACAGTGAACCGAGCATCACCCCAAACCGAGGAAACAATCCGAATACCAAAGCGCCGGCAAATGCCGATCCGAACGCAAAGATCATCACTTTCTTTTCCTTGTAGCGGTCGGTAAAAATTCCGGCTGGAATCGACATCACTCCATAAGCGATAAAGAAAAACAGCGGCAGAAATGCGGCCATCGTGTTGCTGACCTGAAAATCATCTTTGGCTTCTGGAATAATTGCCCCCAGAATGTTGGTCAGGAACGAAATGGCGAAAAACACCACGAAAACCAGGAATACCATTAAATAGTTGCGCTTCATTTTTTCGGTTTCAAAAGGTTATGATTGATTGCTGTTTAAATACAAAGCGGCGGTGCCATAAATAGCAGAATGCTCCAACTCCGACACTTCAACCTTCAGATTGGTGAGCACATTCCGGTAGGCAAAATCCTGAATTGCATCAAACATGGCTGATTTAAAATATTTGTATGATTTGGTGAGCGAACCGCCTAAAATGATGATTTCGGGATCGTAAGCATACAAAATTGTTTTGATGGCTTGGCCCATGTGAAAACCATATTCGGCAAACATTTGGATGGCTTTTTCATCTCCCGATTCGGCCAGATTAAAGGCATCGAACGCCGAAACCGATTTTTCTTCAGCAAAAAACTGACCACTGCAATAATGTTCATAGTTGCTGCTCAGGTAAGGAATGTTACCAACTTCACCGGCACCGCAATTCTTCCCTTCAAACAATTTTCCATTGAAAATCAAACCACTTCCCATTCCAGTACCAATGGTCAATCCAACAATGCTTTTGCACGATTGGGCTTTCCCGAAATATTTCTCGCCCAAGGCAAAACAATTGGCATCGTTATTAATGTAAACAGGCACTTTGTAGCGCGATTCCATGATGCCTTTTAGCGGAACAACTTTCCACGACGGAATATTCATCACATCGTAAACAATTCCTTTTTCAACATCGACAACCGAAGGAACTCCAACGCCAATGCTTTTGGTGTTTTCATCAAAGCAATCGCCGACTACAGAAAAAAGCCTTTCAAGTACTTCCTCAACTGTTCCGGAAGAAGGCGTTGGTTCTTTGGTCGTTTTAATGATTGCCTGTTCCATGACCTTTCCAGCACGGATATTGGTGCCACCCAAGTCAACACCAATGATATTTTCTGTATTCTTCATTTTATCGTTGTATTAGTTATTGACACGGTTTTATTTAGTGAAAAGTAGTTCGTCAGGGATTTTGCATTCACGGATACTAATGCTCGAAAAGCCAACTTCTAATTCGTTGCCCATGTAATCTTCAAAATACAATACCTTGAAGCGATGATATCCTTCGTCAAGGGCAATTTTCCCATCGGCACGCTGAGAACCATGCGATCCGTCGTTGTTAACCACTTCTTTACCGTCGATAAACAATTTCGAACCATCGTCAGAATAGGTATAAAACCGATAAATTGCTTTCTTTGGAATTTTAATCCACCCCTGGAATACAAAGGCAAACGAATCTCGGACAGCAGCCGATTCGATCGAGATATTTTTCAAGATACCATTTTTTTTCACTTTAGCTGCTGCAAGTTCATCGGTCGATTTGAAACTTCCTTCAAAATAATTAAATCGGATGCCCGGCTTCAAATCCTTCACATTTTCAGAAGGCAGAAAGTCGACTTTTGCTGTATCGCTTGCTATTCCTGAAGGATAATTGTATTTGAAATTTACTCCTGATTTAGTCCTGATCTAGGTGTAGAAACTAAATTCGCCTTCGTGCAATTCAATGATCCTTGAACCGCGTTCCAGATCGCCATAAGCATCGGCGCCCGTTACCTGCCCAAAGGCCAGGGCAATGTCGTGGTTAATTCCGATACAATTGTTGTCGTGATCGTGCCCCACAAAAACGCCCATCACATCTTTTTTCTCGACCAGTGATGCAAAAAGTCCGGAGTTAATTTCAGAAGAAGAAGCAACACTTTCATTTTTTATACCAATAGTGGTTTCTTTTCCTATAATGTTGTTGAATTCGAGGAGTGGAATATGGAAAAATGCCAGTGAAGGAACTGGGGTTTGCTTGTTTGAAGCGGTAAACTCGTCACTTATTTTGCGGTACCAACCAATCTGGTCGTACCTGATCCAATCGTAATGACCTATTTTCCGGTCTTTGGGGTAATCGTTCGAATCCAGGCAATAAATCGCAGCCGCAACCGAATTATCACCAGAAGCTTTAATCGGAAGGGCATAATTTCCGCATCCATATAGATCGGGACCTTTGCTTCCAACAAAATAGGACCGGGTCGCAAGTATTTCAAAAATCTGATCGCGTGTAATTTCGGGTTCTGCATCATGGTTTCCCAATGTCACAGCCCATGGAACTTTGGCATCCATAAATATTTGAGAAACAGCCAGCCAGCCAGCCTTTGCCGAGACTGCCGTCACTATATCGCCTGTAAGAATAACCAAATCGGGCTTTTCTGCCGACAAAACCAGACGTATGGTTTCAATGGTTTGCTTACATTTGGGTGAGTTGTTGTCCCAATGCAAATCGGTAAACTGCGCAATCTTAAAAGTATGGTCTTTCCTGAATTCCAGCGTTTTGTTCTGGGCAGAAACCTGTTCTGAAACCAGAAGAAGAATCAGAATCAGAAATTTGATCAAAGAGTTAATCTTCATAGCGCTTTATTCTTTAAGTTTTAACAACTGAACGATTTTATGAAAGATCTCCGTGTTTTCGTAGATTCCCCTGAAATTTTCAGCGCCCGGACCATAGGCATAAACCGGAACCATGATGCCTGAATGGCCTTTGGTCGAATAATTACAGGTTACTGTACCTGTTTTAAGATCTCCATCTAGTAAAGTGAGGCCACCGGTTTCGTGATCAGCCAATACAATCACGAGCGTTTGCCCATCTTTTTCAGCCCATTTCATCACGGTGCCAACGCTCCTGTCAAAATCAAAAACCTCTTCGATCAGGTGGGGCAAATCGTTAAAATGGCCACAATCGTCGATTCGCGAACCTTCGAGCATAGCAAAAAAGCCTTTCTTGTTCTGATTCAGCAAACCGATGGCGTGTTGACAAGCCTTGTCAAAAATATCTCCACGATCGCGGGCAAAGTCTAACTGTCCTTCTTTAATTACTGAAAATACCTTGCCTGATTTAATCTGGCTGGTTTCGTCCCAGGTGGTGCAAACCTGATATCCTTGTTGTTTCATTTCAGCCAGCAGATCGCGTTTGTCAGCACGTTTGTTGAATTCTTCACGGCCAGCCCCGAAAATATAATCGACCTTGCAATTCATGTAATCGGCAGCAACTTCTTCTTCCTTGTCGCGATCGATGTTGTGGGCGCAGAATACGGCAGGAGTGGCATCAGGTAAATTGCAGGTTACCACTATACCAGTTGTTAAACCGTTGGCGTGTGCAACATCTGCAAGCGAAGCCAGCGGTTTTCCCTGCGGATCGACTGCAACGGAATGGTAATTTGTCTTGCTCCCTGTTGCCATTGCAGTTCCGGCTGCTCCCGAATCGGTGATCAGTTTGTTGGCGCACCATGTACGTGAAAATCCGGTGTAGTTGCAATTATCGATGTTCAATTTTCCATGATTAGCCACCCATGCCGCAGAAACTTGAGAAAGTCCCATACCATCTCCAATCATCAGGATAACATTTCTAATTTTTGTTCCTTTTACTGGCTTAACTTTGACTGTTTCGTAAGGTTTATCACTGGTGTAGGTGCTTGTAACCAGAACTGAATTGACTGCTTCCTGCGCAAACAAGTTTGCTGAACACAGGAAGAGAATCAGGATTATTCGTATTGAATTTTTCATGAATAGATATCTTTACTTGATGAATAGATATTTAGTTCCAATAAGCTCTTCTTTGTCACTCCCGGGGATAATCCAGCTTAAAGAGAGTGCTTCGCCTTCGTAGCTTTCGAAATACCGGAGTTGGAATGGGTGAAAACCTTTTTTCAAGGCTATGCGACCAATTGCCCTGATTTCGGCATGTGAACCGTCATTGTTGACAACCAATTGGTTCCCAATTTTAAAGATACTTCCATCATCGCTTTTGGTTGAAAAGGTATAAACACCATCAACTGGTGCATAAACAAAACCACTGAAGATGAGGCCGAAATAATCGGGGATTTGAGCCATCGACAAATTGGGATGATCACAAGTCCCCGATTTTACCAGTTTTCCTTTTGCTTCAATTTCTGAAGTTCTGGAAAAATTGCCCTCAAAATATTGGTAATGAACCCCATTATTCTTTAGGCTGAACGAAGCAGGCGACAGAAATACTGCTTTCGATGCCTGATAAGTTGCTGTTGAACTGGGCGAAAATCCGGTTTTAAAAGCTTTCAGTTTGATGATTGCTGAAGTTTTCAGGATAAACGGGGTTTCGTAACGCATTGAATTTCCGGTCGGTTCCGAGCCATCCAGCGTGTAGCGGATTTCCGTGCCTTCTGTGGCAGAGCCACATTTAACCGAAACCTGGTCTTCAAAAAACGAAATATCGTTTGAAACAAATGGAATGGAAACCTCGTCAGTCTCACTCATAGAATAAGGATAAGTCTCGGGAGAAATGCCACGATTGAAATTTGGCTGGCTATCAAGCACAAACCTGAGTTCTCCGCCTTTCATCAGTTGCGAATAAGTGATGTAGTTTTCAGGAAGCAACGTCCCGTTGAGGTAAACTTCTTTGATGTATGTATTTTTTGCCGGATCGTTAGCCGTAATGGTTAGTTTTGAGCCGCTGGCCATGCGAATTACTGCTTTTTTGAATAGTGGAGAGGATAAAATAAACTGTGAACTTCCGGGACAAACCGGATACAAACCCAGACTACTCATCACGTACCAGGCCGACATTTGCCCACAATCTTCGTTTCCAACAATTCCTTCAGGTGTAGGCTGATACATTTCTTTCAGCAACCGGCGCACCATCTGCTGGGTTTTCCAGGGCTGACCAACAAAACTAAACAAGTAAGCCATGTGGTGGCTTGGTTCATTTCCATGCGCATATTGCCCAATCAGGCCTGAAATATCGACCAAATCAGCTTTGGATGTCGGTTTTACAACAAACAAAGAATCCAATGAAGAGGCAAAGTTTTTCTCGCTTCCAAACAGATTGATCAAGCCTTTTATATCGTGCGGAACAAAAAAGCGGTATTGCCAGGCGGTTGCTTCAGTAAAGGCGCGGCCAACTTCCTGCGGATCGAAAGGAGTTTCCCATACGCCATTTTTCAGTCGGCTCCTAAAAAAGCCATCCTCGCCGTCAAAAACGTTTTTGTAAAGTTTTGCACGGGCAATAAACCGCTCATAATCGGCGGTATGCCCCAATGCTTTTGCCATTTGGGCAATGCACCAGTCGTCGTAAGCATTTTCGAGCAGGCACGAAACCGATTCACGCTTCGAATCGGCCGGAATATAACCCAGATCGAGAAATGGAGATGTACCCTTACTGTTTTTATCTGCCGAAACTTTCATGGCTTCCAACGCTTTTTCGGCATCGAATCCACGAATATTTTTACTGAAGGCATCATAGATTACCGACACCGAATGGTAGCCGATCATTGTACCTGTTTCGCCCGAAGATAGCGGCCAGATTGGAAGTTCGCCCGTTTGATCGTAAAAATTCAGGAACGAATTGATCATGTTGTTGACCAAAGTCGTATCGGTGAGTGTCATCATTGGATTCCAGGCACGAAAAGTATCCCAAATCGAAAAAGTAGAATATATTTTCGAGTTACCAAAATTTTTGATCTTCATGTCAGCGCCGCGATAATCGCCGTTTATATCGCTAATCTGGTTTGGTACCACCATCGAGTGATACAGGGCTGTATAAAAATTCTTCATCTCGGCAGGGCTTCCTCCTGAAATCTGGTAAGCCGAAAGAGCTTTATTCCATTGACTTTGAGCCTCAGCTTTTACCCGTTCGAAATCGAAATCCGGAACTTCAGTTTGTAAATTCAGGCGCGCATTTTCGATACTCACTAAAGACAAACCAACTTTCACCACCACCGATTTTCCTTTCATTTCAAGAAAAGACAATACGGCCTGAATATTTGTGCCTTTCATCGAATTTGATGCCGGAACCGTTTGTCCATTCGAAATAAACGCTGCATCGAAAGGGCTTGAAAACTGCGCCACAAAATAGATGTATTGATTATCGACCCAGCCTTTGGTGCATCGCATACCTGATATTTCGCCTGAATTCAGTTGAAGTTCTGCTTCTTTAATCGTCTCGGCATCGAGCAAATGCGCCAAATCAATAATTATTTTGGGCTCACCATTTTCAGAAAAAGAATACCGGTGAACGCCAACATGGGTCGTTGCCGTTAATTCAGCCAGAATATCATTATCCAGTTTCACCCGATAATAACCAGCCTGGGCAAACTCGTTTTTATGGGAAAAAGGAAGCGGATCGAAAATGTATCCTTCTTTTTTCGGTTGAATGTTTTCAGTTGTTGGGTGAAAAAGAATATCTCCCAAGTCGATACAGCCTGTGCCACTTAAATGGGTATGCGAAAAACCGATAATCGTTGAGTCGCTATAATGGTAACCAGAACAGGCATCCCAGTTGCCACGCCGCGTATCTGGGCTTAACTGTACCGCTCCAAAAGGTGTGGTTGCTCCCGGATAGGTATGTCCGTGGCCACCTGTACCGATAAACGGATCGACATTTTCAATAGGTTGTTTTACAGAACAACCAAAAATTAGCAGCAAAGGAAGAAAAAGTATAAAAAAATAATGTCTCATCTAAATCTTATTATTTCCAGGTTGAATTTGAATGGTTTCCGAGCCACCATCCCAACTAAGCAAAAGTTTCAGTTCAAGATTGGAATTAATTTCAAGCGAAGGCCTTTGCTTCGTAGAAGTGCGTGCTGCACATTTCAATGAGAGCATTCCGTCAGGGCCAATCGGATAGCGGTCAATCCCATGTTCGTCGGTGAGACTGACGTGCCATTCCAAGGTTCTTTTCATAAAATTTGGATTAATCCCGAAAACAGATTCGAAAAGAACCGAAATCGGCACCAAGCCTGTCCAGCCAACGAAGTCCGGTCGGGCAAGAAACCCGGGGTCGCTTGATTCCGGTGCATAATATTCCCAAAAAGTGCCGGTCTTTTTAAAAACTTCAGCCACCTGAGCGTGATGCTTGCTCGCTAAATCGAAAGCCAGTTTATGGAAACCATTTCGTTGAAGTCCTTTGATGACCATGTAGTTGGTTGGAGCCCAGACTCCACCTTCCCAGTAACGGCCATCTGCCTGATACTTTTCGTGGTTCGCCGGAATTGATGGAACCGGATGTTTTCGGTAAAAAGTTTTTGGATCGGAAAGATGATCAGTGAATGCTTTCAACTCATCTTTGGTCAGTATATCGGTCCACAAAGCCCAGTATGCACCTATACTTTGAAGCGTCCCGAGGCTTCCGTCGTCGTATTTATCGTAGAAAAAGGAAGTTTTTGGGTCCCAAAGTTTCTCGCGGATCAGCTTTTTTAAGGTTTTCATCTCATCTTCAATGTCTTCGATTTCCTGCCAGCGCTCCACGTAAAATCCGAAGTCAACCAGAATTTTGGCGATGAAAAGTTGCTGCAAACAGGTGTCGAGCCAGGTCATCATTCCATTCGAAAAAATGGGGTTGTATTTTTTCTGAACACGGGGCTGGTTATCCATGCCTGTTCCCCACCCGCTCGACCAGTATGAGCCGTCCTGCCAGGTACGGTTTAGTTTCAACCATTGATAATAGGCGCTTAAAACCGGAAAAATCTTATGTACACGGTCCCATTCGCCAAAATGCTGAAAATATTCCATCTCGCTCCACGGAATCAGGTTTGGACCGGTGCTGGTTGGGTCATAGCGCGAGAAGCAATCTTCACCAGTATTTCCCCATATTTCGCGGCAAATAAAACCATCAGGATGCTGCTTGGCATAGAAATTATCCAAAGTTTTCTGAAAAGGATAAGCTCGCGAACCATACCGGGCAAAAAGGGTGATAAAATTGGAGTCCCACATAAAAATGTTGCCATTGTAGGCCGTATCGATGTAGGAAGTGATGAACCCGGATTCTTTGGCCGGATTTTTAATGTTCCGGAATGCGATTTCCCAGGTTTTCCAGTACATGTCGATGGCCGTTTCATTTCCTTTCCAGTAAGGTACAGGCAAAATTTCCTTTGCTTTTTCGAATCCAGGCGATTCGATGATGCTGGGCTGGGCGTTCCTGAATTCATTTTCAGAAACAAACATATTTTTGACGTAGGTATTTTTGTAAGGAAGTTTACCTATGGTGGTAGCCGAGCTAACCTGCGGATCGTCGGTGGTTGCTTTTGCAAACGAAACTGGTACAGTTGCTGCTCCTACGGCTAAAGCCGTCTTTTTAAAAAAATCACGTCTTGAATTCATCGTATTTGTTAGTTTAGAGTTTCAAGGTTTGAGCTAAGCTTTTATCGTTAGTAGAATTAAAATTCAAATTTTATCCATAACTACTAAAAACTTTTTGCACTAAACTTTGCTTATGGCTATTGACGCAAAAAGCAAATTGAAGGGTGACATTATTTTTGCGAAGAAATATTCTTTAAGAATTTATCCAATTCCTGTATATGATCGGTATTAATGAAGTCCACCTTCAGATTCATCTGTGTTTGCCAGGCAAATGGGGTATCGGGTGCATCCCAGAACCTGATCTTGCAATTCTGGCGATGAACCGAATCAACGACTTGTTTCAGCCGGTTTTGTTCTTTTTCCGGAATATCTCCCTCTCCTTTCCACGAAGTGAAAAGCCCAAAATCTTCGCTGTAAAGGGCAAGCCTTTTTCTTTCCTGATCGCAGTACTTCAGTGTCAAATCGCCATCGAACGTTATAAAATCAGGATAATTACCGAATTGGCCTGGCTTTGGCCGGTGACCTGTTATAACAACTTTCACCGCATTTTTATTCACTTTTGGATCGAACACTTCAGGATATTTCTTTAATTTTTTTACCAATAAGCTCAATGTCGGCTCAACCTCTGATTTAATCTCGATCAACAATTGAAATGAACCGGAACGATCGGCCCAGACTTTTCCTCCGTTTTGCCTGAAAAGATCAACAATCGGGTTGATATACAAAATGTCCAGGCTTCTTTCCGGAGTAATTTTTTCTTTTTCGTGAGCCACAAACAAATCACCATGAACCTCCCAAATGTCGGCTTCGATTGACCCAAAGTGATGGCAATAGGCAAGGGAAAATGGTTCCTTTTGTTGGTAGTCATTATGTGAATGTGCATTCAAAGAAGTGTACTGTGCCTGAACAGTAGATAAAGTGAAAGCAAATAAAACAAAGAATAAAAATCGAAACATAACTCCATGAATTTTTCGATGTGATAAAACAAGAGCCGGATTTACCGGCTCTTGCAACTTAACTCTTTATAACCTATATGAATTAACGGTCAAAATAAACCGTGTAAATCCTTTGAATTTGGGTTACTGTTGACTACCAACCAGCGTTCTGTTTGTAAGCTCCATTTGATCGTGAAATTTCATCAGGATTAATTGGCCAGACCATTGCTTTGGCAGGGTCAAACGTTCTGGTCTTCCAAACTTCAACTAAAGTGAAAGGAGAATCCGGATTGGTTTTATCGTCATGGCTGCGGCCATGTAAAGACATTTGGATTTTATCAAAATCACCCCAACGTTTCAAGTCCTGCAACCGGTCAGTCCATTCGCAACCTAATTCAACACGGCGTTCGTGTTTCAGGTCGGCTAAAGTTGGTGTAGCAATTGGAGCAAGCCCAACGCGAGTCCTTACTTCGTTAAGCGGAGTTGCTGCTTCACCTGCTTTATTCTGTTTCAATAATGCTTCTGCTTTGAACAAAAGGATTTCGGCATAACGCAACAGTGGAAGATTCAAACGGGTAGTCGGATAATCGCCATTTTGGTTGATCATCTGGTTAGTTCCTGAATTACCGTCAGTTCCATAGCTGTATGGTTCCATGTATTTGTTGATCTGGAAACCAGATAAGCTGTTGGTTGAAAAATATTTACTGCTTTCACCGAAAAAGGTAAATGTATCACCAAATTTCAGGATGGTAACTTCGCGTCGCGGATCGGTCGCTTCATACTCGTCATACAACTCTTCGGTTGGTTGGAAATAGCCCCATCCGTTGTATTTTCCCCAACCTTTATTTTCAAGAATAACTCCGGGGAATTCGCTTCCACCCTGTGTTCCAGATGTTACAGACCAAATGTATTCTGATCCCCAGTTCTGTGCAATGGTGAATACCGAACGGTAACTTTCTTTTGGATTTCCTGAAACTTTAACCAAGGCACGATGACCTTCAGTCGCAATTTTGTTACACAAATCAGGAATCAACGCCCATTTCGAATCGTCATAAGCAGCCCAGTAGGCATACACTTTTACCATATAACCCCATGCTGCAACTTTATGGGCACGGCCCTGATCAGCACTGCCATAAGTTTCGAAGAATGGAAGAAGATCGGCAGCTTTCTGCAAATCGGAAATAATCTGCGCATAGTTGTCTTTTACCGAAGCCAGTTGCGGTGGAATGCGTTTCTGGAACTCAGGATTTTCAGGACCATCAAAAGGAACTCCCTGAGTAGCGCTACCCCATAAATAAGCGACCCAGAAGTGTGCAAACCCACGGACGAAATAAGCTTCGCCTTTGGCCCTGTTTTTCACTACATCGCTCACATTCGTTGCATTGTCGATGTTTGCAAGAACCTGATTGGCACGGTTCATCATTAAATAAAGATCGTCCCATCCACCAGTCATATAACCTTCGCGGCCTGAACAAATAAAGTTTTTGATGTTTTCTCCGTCAGCCTTTGCGCGTCCTACAATAATGTCATCACTGGCACCCTGCATCCAGAACAAGTTACGGCCCCAGGTTGGTTCATCAAGCATTGGCGAATACATGGCGCCAACGGCTTTGTTTACATCTTCGTCGCTTTGCCAGAAATAGGCTGTAGTGGGCAAACCATAAGGCTTAGTGTCAACATAGTCTTCCCCGCACGAAACGAGAAGGAACAGTGAAATTATGATGAAATATATTTTTTTCATTTTTCTGAAAGTTTAAAAATTAGAAATTAAGTTTCGCACCAAATGACAATACTCTTGAAACTGGATATTGTCCACTATCCAAACCATTTCCTCCAACTTCAGGATCCATACCCGAATATTTGGTGAAAGTCAACAGGTTGTCACCGCTGAAATATAATCTCAAAGAACCGTCAAATGGAAGTTTTTTGAATGTATATCCTACAAGCAAGTTTTTCAGGCGCAGGTAATTTCCGTTTTCAAGGTACCAATCAGAAGGTGTTCCGAAGTTTTTGTTTGCATCGCTTGCACTAACGCGGGGAATATCAGAACCTGTATTCGATGGTGACCAGGCATCCAGAATTTTATTCCAACGGTTATATCCTTGTTCTGAAGCATTCAAAGTTGATTCTTTAAAGGCATTAAACAGCTTTACGCCGCCAACTCCCTGAAAGAACAAACTCATATCCCAGTTCTTCCAGTTGAAGTTTGCTGAGAAACCGTAGGTAACTTTAGGAAAGGCGCTGCCCATGTAAACACGGTCGGCATCATCAATTTTACCATCACCATTCTGGTCAACGAATTTCAGATCACCAGCTTTAGCATTAGGTTGAATCGTACTGCCATTGGCAGTGTATGCAGCTACTTCAGAATCCGATTGGAAAACTCCATCAGTTTTCACCAACCAATAAGCATAATAAGGTTGACCGACTGTAGAACGGAAAGGAGCTAACATACCTCGCCAGGCATCTGAGAACGCCCAATATGATTCAGGGTTTTTGTCGATATAGGTCACTTCGTTTTTCAATGTCGCGAAGTTTACTCCGAAATCATATGTAATTTCTCCAGCTTTATCTGTATAGTTGGCCGCAAATTCAAAACCCTTATTCGAAATCTCTCCCTGATTAATCAAAGGAGCGCTAACACCCAAAGTATTTGTCCAGTCGGTATCCTGTTGTTTGATCAGGTCATAAGTTCTTTTCTTGAAGTAGTCAGCAGTAACACTAAGCTTTTTGTTAAGGAAAATCAAGTCCAGACCTAAGTCGGTCTGTTCTGATGTTTCCCATGAAAGCTGAGAATTATTTGCGCTTGCAACATAAGCTGTGCTTGAATATGGAGCGCCATCTCCTACCTGATAAGCATAGCCACTAGATAAAGTTGGATATCCATAATATAGGCCAATAGATCCAAGGTTGCCAATTTTACCCCAGCTTCCTCTAATTTTCAATAAATTAATAAATGAAGTATTAAACCAGGGTTCTGAAGTTACTTTCCATGCAGCAGTTAATCCAGGATAGTCTTTTGTACGGTTGCCTTTAGCCAGACGACCAGCAATATCGCGCCGCAAACTAGCAGTAAAGAAATAACGGTCGGCATAACTATAGGCTGCCCTGCTGACATAAGAAAGGTTCTTGTCTTCCCATTGGCCATCAGTTGGACGATCGCTTGTAAATGTTTGCGCATTGACAAACATTTGAGCCCATAGGTCTTCACGACCAAAATCACGGGCTGCAATTCCAAAACCACGGTATCCGTCTTCCTTCGAGGTAGTCGAAAGCATTAAGCTGATGTTATGCTTTCCAAAAATCCGGTTATAGTTAAAGGTATTTTCCATTAACCAGCTATATGTTTTAGATGTTCCATAACCTAAGCTGTTCTGCATATTGGGTTTTCCGGGTTCAGGACGCAAATAATTAAAGTTTTTATTGAATGAATTCTGTGACCGATATGAAAACCTTGAAGTAAATTCGAGCCCTTTGATCAGGTCAGTCAAATGAAGTTCTGAAGTTGAAAGAAGATCTTGATTTCTGACATAACTTGTATTCCTTAACAAGGTAGCTAAAGGATTAACAACATCGCCATGAATACCCAGATAAGGCGAATCAACCGGGCCAACACCACCAAATTTTCCATTTTCATAATAAGGTGTGGCCGAGCGTGGCATGTAAATGGCAGAAAGGATCGTTCCGGTATAACCATTTCCTGTATCAGTACCACGGCTATCATTATTATTCCAGAACAATTCTTCTTTAAATTTCAGGTATTTGTTGAATTTATAAGTAGAATTAAAACGAAGAGAAATGTTCTTGTTGTATGTATTTACTAAGGTTCCGTCTTCGTTTTCATATCTCGCCTGAAATAAGTTGGTCATTTTGTCGGTTCCACTGTTGATTGTCACATTGTGGCGCTGAACGGCTGCGATACGGAAAATTTCGCCAACCCAGTCGGTGCGGGTAACTTGTGCATATGGGTTTTTGGTGATATCCCAACCTGAAGGAAGAGGTTGTCCGGCATTGGTGGCTGCAAGGTTTGCAACTTGGGCTTCCTGCGATGCATCTAAAGATTGGGGTAATTTCCAAGCCGATTTTACACCATAGAATCCACTATATTCAATTGAAGGCTTTCCTACTTTCGATTGACGGGTGGTAATCAGGATAACACCGGCAGCACCAGCGCTTGCACCATAAATTGCAGCCGAAGCAGCATCTTTCAGTACTGTGATCGACTCAACGTCTTCAGGATTATAAGGAGCACCTGGTACGCCATCAACTACATATAAAACGCTTTCAGTCTTCGAGCCTGTTCCACGAATGGTTACACGTGGAGAAGCATCAGGACTTCCACCCTGGTTTGCAATAGTGACACCAGGAACACGACCCTGGATCATAGCTGCAACGCTCAATACCGGACGTTCTTTCAGCTTAGCTACATCTTTTATAACTGCAACAGATGACGAAAGGTCTTCCTTTTTGGAGGTTCCATAACCAATAGCTACAACTTCATCAATACCAATGGTTTCCTGTTTCATCACAACATTGATGTCAGATTTACCATTAATGGAAATTTCCTGTGATTTCATTCCAATGAATGAAAATTCCAGGATAGCATTTTTGTCGGTAATATTAATACTGTATTTCCCTTCGTTATCAGATATCGTACCCATTGTAGTACCTTTAATAACGATTGATACCCCGGGTAATGGATTTCCTTCCTCATCGGCAACTTTCCCTTTTACCACCGACTGAATAGCAGAACCATTCAGGGAAGAAGAAACAGACTCCCCGGTTTCTTCCGGAAATACAATTACGTGCCGATCAACAATCCGGTACTCCAAATTTGCATTGTGCAAAATATTTCCGAGAATCATGTCAATTTTGGCATCTTTTGCTTTTACACTCACGTGAATATCATCATTCACAACATCATTGTTGTAAATGAAACGGAATTCACTTTGACCACTGATTACTTCAAACAGTTGCTTAAGCTGAATGTCTTTGTAGTCGAGGTTCAGTTTGGTGTTCTGTGAATAGCTGCTTGCATACAGATTCACTACCAACGAGATTGTTAATAAAAAGGTTAGGCGCATAATTAGTCCTGCTTTTTTGAGCTTTCTTCTTGGCAAAGAAAGCCCGTCAATACAACTTTTTTTCATAGATTTGCACTGTTTAAACGTTAAACACTTTATTTGCATTAATTAACACGGGAGATGTTGTCGCATTTTCCGTGTTTTTTTTTATTCCATTTGCTATCTTTTAATTTTAGATTCTTTTTTGTCATTCAGAGCTGATATAATATACCGCCGGTCGACCTTTTTCAAGTCAAAATAGTGTGCTTTGTTTAACAACCCCAGAATTTCATCAATTCCTTCATTGTCAAAGTCAGCTGTAAACCGGTACGATTCAACATCTTTGTCGATAAAAACGAATTCACAGTTAAACTTTCGTTCCAATTGGTGGGCAATCGAAAGTAAACTGGTATTGTAAAACCTGAAACTACCTTCGCGCCATGGTGCAATTAAAGCCTCAGGTTTTGCCTGAACAGAAATCAGTCCGTCCGATTTAGTAAATGTAGCTTCCTGAGATGGGTTCAGGACAATAGTTCCCCCCTTGGCTACTTTATTTTGCAATTCAACTTTCCCTTCAACCAAACTGGTTGTTACATCCGGATCATTCAGATAATTGCTTACACTGAAAGAGGTACCCAGTACCTTAACCGTAATTGATGAAGTATTGACTAAAAATGGCTTTTGGGGATTTTTCTCAACCTTGAAGAATGCTTCACCAATCAGGAATACATTTCGTTTATCGCCTTCAAACTTCTGAGGAAGGATCAAGGTTGATTCTGAATTTAACCACACTTTACTACCGTCGGGCAATACAAACTCTTTAACTTCACCGGTTTTTGCAGTATACTCAATCATATCAGCAGGATTGCTAATCCATTTACTGATTATGAAATAGGAATTAATTCCAATCGACAACAAAAGTGTGGCAGCAACCGCATACCGAAGTAATGGATTTAATTTCCGTGTTTTCGTCGGTTTGACTTCCGAAAATCCCAGTTTTTGCGAAGTCATTTGCCAAACACGATCTGATGAATCCATTTGTGGTGAGAAATCCGTCCAAAAAGTCTTTAATTTCTCCACCAACTTCTTTTCAGAAGGTTCATTTTTAAGTCTTTCCTGAAGGTTTTGTTTTTCAGCAATATCGCTTTCCTCTGCCAGAAAGCGGGCATATTCTTCATATTTTTGATCGAAATTCTTCACTTAATCTATTTTCTTGATGTCCAAACTTAATGGAATCCGACTTACTAAAAGACAAAGTCTGCCCATACTAAAACTAAAGACGCAACGAGGATAAAAATCTCCCAGTCGGATGATTTATTTTTTTGAAAAAAAAATAAATCGGTAAGTTAGTTCACATCAAATCAGAAAAATAACAACGAAGCGATCCGTCCAAAATGTGCTCCGGAAGTTTTTTGATCCTTATTTAAGGATTGAGAAATGTGAATCAAAGCATTTGCAATGTGGTTGTTGATTGTCTTGACAGAAATGTCAAGTATTTCAGCGATTTCTTTGTATTTCAATCCCTGAACCTTGGCTAGTGTAAATACCATTTTGCATTTTGGAGGAAGCGCATCAATCGCAATATTGATCCGTGCCAAAACTTCTTCAGTAATATCCTCTGTTTCGGGACCGGTAACTGGAAGCGTAAAATATTCCTCAATATCTTCCAATAAAACCTCTTTGCGATGACTTGTTTTCCGAAGGTAAGATATGCTGGCATTCCGAACCAAAATGTACAAATACGATTTCAAATCCCTGATTTCCTCAATTTTACTCCTTTGATTCCAAAGAGTAACAAAAGCATCACTAACAATCTCCTCAGCAATTTCGTATTTCCTGACAAACCCAATCGAGAAAAGAATTAATGGATCAGAGTATTTATATACAAGTGATTGAAAGGCTTTTTGATTTCCTTCACTGATTAACCCCTTGTAATTAATAGCAATTTCCATGTTACGGTGATCGGTATAAATTCAGTTCAAAACTAGAAAGAATAACGTTCAAAAATTTCTTGACCGGGATTTTTATTCAAACTTTAATACTCACAGTATCTCTTTGATCCTTTAAACTAGCTTTTACATTGACGCTAAAACACGTATGCAGGGTGACACTTTTTTCAATCAATTTCTTGGGAAGATCTATTTATTTTCAATCGGATATCGAAACCAATCCACATCCACAAATCCGGTTTCCTGCAAGATATTATAATTGTAAATACCGAAACGTGTGCCACGATACCAGGCCCAGCTTAATTGCGAACTTCCCCCAAATGCGGAGTACTTTTTATTGTCGAAACTGTACTCAAAATTGCAAACACCATTGAAATCGGCCTTGACTCGCAGATAGATTGTTTTTACTCGTTTTGGAATAGCTATTCCGATATTTTCGGATGCATCTTTTTTGTATTCTTTGGTTTTACTGATGAGCCTTTTTTCATCGTTGTTCATAACAACCCCCAATGAAGAGAAAGCTTTGCCCCCATCGTACTGACAGATTCCGGCATCTTGCCCATTGGCCATTCCTGAAATTTCAAGCTTGATGGTTGCCACACTGTTTTCGCAACGGTAATACCGCTGTCCAATTGTGTTTCCAGCGGTAAAGAATTTCTTTTCTTAAAGGGGCTTAAAGGCATGCAAACGTAAAAAGCCGGCATGTTCGGTTAATGACCATTTATCTGCTCTTGGCTGTTGGTTCCATTGCCATTGCACACCAAGCTTTCCCGAAGAAAATTCATCGCTGGTTTGCATTTTTATATCCGGATTATTCAGGTTCGGTTTCTTTTCTTCCCAAACCATCTCTCCTACTCCATCATGATCCAAATCTTCACTGATTTGAGGCCAATCGTTCACCCATTTCATAGGAAGTAAACTCAGGAATCGACCGGAAAAATGGCCGGTACCATGATGCGTAATGAAATACCAATCTTTTCCATCCGGAGTATCAACCAACGAACCCTGGTTTGGCTCAAAATCCTTATCGTATCCCTGTGAATGAAGGATTTCCTTTAATTCATATGGTCCGTAAATGCTTTTTGAACGAAGTAATACCGGTATCCTTGGTTCAAATCCATCAACAGGTCGCACCTGACTAAAGAAGAAATAATAATAGCCATTACGTTTGAACATTTTATTGGCTTCGGAAGTGCGATATGGGTGCGTAACATGACCGCCAACAATATCAAGGTATTTCGCATTGTCTGATACTTCGGAAACACGGCCATCGAGCAGTTGCTTGCCATTAGGGTTCATCCTGAAAATTCGCGGACACCATTCATATCTACCAAAATTGGAAGCGATGATATAGGCATTCCCATCGTCATCCCAAAGCGGGCAATTGTCGTCCCAGCCATAACCATTCAACGGTTTTCCTTCCATATCGGTCATTTGTGAAACAGTCCACGGACCTTCAGCCCGATCGGCTATTCCAACAAACCAACCATTTTTTTTGGTAGTAAAATGGCAGTAGAATTTATTGTTGTGAAACCTCAGGCTTCCGGCGTAAACACCCTGATCGTAACCTTTCATACTATTCCAATTCAGTTCAGGACTTAAAACTGAAATATCATCGACCACATGCCCAATGATTTCCCAGTTTACCAAATCTTTAGAATGAAAAACAACCATTCCGGGCGATTCCTGAAGAGTAGAGGAAACTCCATAATAATCGTCGCCAACGCGGATCACGTCCGGATCGGAAAAGTCACCCGGAAGGACAGGATTCCGAAAAGTTCCGTTACCCTGATCGCCCCATTTAGCTGTTTGCTGGGCGTCGATGGTTTTAATTCCGGCGAAAAGAAAAATGACACAAAAGAGGAGCAATAAGCTTTTCATATTTTTTAGGTTTAAGATGGAGGTTTATCTGGAAAAGTCAAAAATCATAGAATACATAAAAGAGTTCATTGATTCTCAACCGGTCCTTTTCGGTGTCAGTCAATAATCAATGAACTCAAAATTTTCGGAACTAAAATAATCATTCAGTTCTTTATCAGGCAAATATTTCCTTCTTTATTTTTGCTCCTGAAAACGCGAAATAACTAATTACTATGTAACAAACCAAAGGAATTACCATTGCTGCCGTCATGCTTACGCTTTGTGCCAACCAACCCATAACGGGCGTAAAAACAGCGCCTCCAACGATGGCCATCACCAATACTGAACCACCAATTTTGGTTCGCGGCCCAAGTTGCTTGATACTGAGTGCAAAAATTGTCGGATACATCAGCGACATGAAAAAGCTGGTTGCAAAAATAGCCCAAACACCTATCCAGCCTGGGAATAACACGCAAACGGCTACCAACAAGATATTTACCACACTGAAGATTCCCATCAGTTTTCGTGGTTCAATGTATTTCATAAGGAAGGTAGAAGCAAACCGACCAACAGCAAATGCCACCAATGTTCCGGTAAGCATAAAGCCACCTATTTTTTCGCCGTTCCCTGTATAATCTTTAATGTAGGTAATGAAAAAGCTCCATGTTCCCACCTGCGCACCATTGTAAAAGAACTGTGCGATCACTCCTTTTAGAAAATGTGGATAACGAAGCAGATCGGAATAGCTCATTTTCCCGGTGGTTTCTTCGGTTCTCTCGTCAACAATTTCAGGAAATTTGATTTTCATCATCATCAACGACCATAAAAACACCACGCCGCCCAAAACCAGGTACGGGGCTACAACCCGCATGGTTTCCGACCTAAGGAAGCCTTCGTATTCGCCGGCAACTTTCATCACCTGAATTTTTTCAGGAGTCGGTTCATGGCCAGAGAAGATAAATATAGTCCCGATCAACACACCTATAATTGAACCGATGGGGTTGAATGCCTGCGAAAAATTCAGCCGTCGCTCTGAAGTGCGCGGATCGCCCAATTCAGCAATAAAAGCATTGGCACCCAATTCAAGGAAAGCCAGTCCACTTGCAATGACAAACAATGAACCCAGAAAGTAAACGTATTTTCCCATGATTGCTGAAGGCCAAAACAGGATGGAACCAAAGCTATAAAGCAACATTCCGAAGATCAACCCTGTTTTATAACTGTATTTCCGCATGAAACTGGCAGCAGGTATGGCAAACAGAAAATAGCCCATATAAAAGGCCGACTGCACCAAACCGGCTTCAAGCCGGTTGATCTCGAAGGATTTGATAAATTGACGAATTAAAACATCATTCAGATTATTGGGAATTCCCCAAAACAGGAACAGTGAAGTAACCAGAATAAACGGTATTAGATTTCCTTTTGGAAAAACTCTTATTTTTTCAGCCATGGTCAGTCATCTTATTGAATTGGGGTGAAAATCAATTCTTTAATAGCCATGTTTTTCCAATCTTCCTTTTCAGGAATAATTGTAATATTTTGCTCTCCGGACTTGGAAATTGCAATTACCCCACATTTTTTAGTTTGGTAATTAGCGCCCTTCCAACCGCCGGTATTATCTGAAACAAATTTGACAGTCTCCGAATTCACTGAAATTTTTGCTGTCGATTTTGCGGCAATTGAATCGCAGCAGTATTTGACAGTTACCTCGTATTTCCCGGGTTTATTGGCTATAAACTGGCAACTAAGATAATCATCAGCGTTTGTCCAATTCGAGACATGGGCGATTTTTTCAAACCCATCGAACAGCATTTTTGGCGATGAACCATTGATTTTTAGCGACCATGCCGGAATTACAATTTTATTGCTCTCGTACTGATGAGGCCTTTTTTCTGTTTTTGCTTCGCCTTTTAAAGTCACTGCCACAACCGTTACATCGGCATCCGGCTTAACTGGTGTTAATTCAATCTGTAAATCATTATTCAATTTCTTGAATTTCAGGTTTTCGCCGGTAGCAAGGTATTTCACGCTTTCAATCTCATTTTCAATTCCCTGAATTTCAATCGCTGATTTTTTCTGATCGAACAGGTGCAGATACAAAGTTTGACCTTTTCCGGTACAAACGCCCCATTCGAATTTGCGCGGCCAGAACGGGCTAGCTGAAGTTCCGTAAATTGACGCGCCATTTTTATCGAGCCATTCGCCCATTTGCAACAACCGCTCCTGCATGATTGGCGGAATATGGCCATCAGCGGTTGGTCCAATGTCTAACAGAAGATTACCGCCATTGGAGCAAACTGTCGAAAGTAAAGTCAGCAATTCATTTTTTGTATTGTAATCCCAGGCATCTTCGTTACGGTTGTATCCGTAGCTTTTCCCAATACCACGGTCTTCCTGCCATGGATGGGCTGGCGAGTAGTCACCGCCACCATATTCGCTTGAATAGTAATCGCCGTATTGGCTGCGTGTATGGCCCCAGCGGTCGTTCACCACCACCTCGTCTTTCACAGGAGATTCGGTATATAGCCAATTGGCGAGATCTTCCGAATGCCATGTTTTATAGGATTGTTCCCATTCGCCATCCAGAAAAATAACCGGTGGTTTGTATTTGGTCACCACTTCCTTAAATTTCGGCTGAAAATGCTCCAGCGCATATTTTTCGTACTGACCGCTTAAATACAGCGGATTTTTCCATTCGTAAATAGAGTAGTAAATCCCCATTTTCAGGCCTTTGGCATTACCAGCGGTGTTTAGTTCGCCAAGAACATCACGTTTGGGACCGCTCTCAAAAGCATTCCAGTGATCTCCGAACTCTGAATTTGAATATTTTGTAGGGTACATCGCAAAACCATCGTGATAATTGGCGCAGGTGACCACATATTTGGCACCCGATTTCTTGATCAGGCTGGTCCATTCCTCGGCATTGAAAGCTTCGCCGGTAAATAATGGAACAAACTGCCCGTAGCTAAAATCTTTGCCCCAAACTTTGTCATGGTACTTTTGGGACTCACTTCCCGGTATTTTGGAACTAGAGCCATACCATTCGGCATACTGGCCTTTTGGCGCCCAGCCCGGAACAGAATAAACGCCCCAGACGATAAATACTCCAAACTTGGCTTCGTTGAACCAGGTTGGCATTTTACGCTTGTAGATTTGATCGAAATTTGTAGTTTCCTTTTGCGCGAAAACAATAGGTCCGGCAAAAAAACATAAAAGAAGCAGGATAGTTAATCGTTTCATTTTGGTTTTTCTAGTATTAGGAAATAATGAAAGTCAGATTTGCAAGAAATCGGACTTTGCAAAATTAGTTTATTGCCTGTACAGTTTATTTCATTATTATTGCAACAACTTGGACAATCTTACGAAACGGCTATAAAATGACGGTAAATTTCAATGCAAATATAAAACTATTGATGGGAGGTTCATTTATTGGGGGCAGTAACTGGAACAAACCTGCAAATGAAATTGACAAATGCTACAAGATTTACCATTTCAAAGATGGAGAAGCACAAATAAGCAGCAATAAGCAAAAATATTCGCTTACTTCCGGAAACCTTTATTTTATCAATGGCTATAGTGTGGTTTCGCAACAATGCCCGGGCAGGATGGCGGTCGATTGGGTTCATTTTATTCCTGAATCGGTCTATTTTAATCATCTGCTTAAAAATAACTGTGAAGTCGTTCTCTTGGATCAGAATGAATTTTCATCGTTTTATAAATTGTTTGCTCAATTCAATGATTTTTTTGACGGAAGTTTGCCTGAACCGATCCAAAGGGTCCTGTTGCTCGAAATCCAATCTTTCCTCCAATTCTCAATAGCAGGGGTTTTCAGGGGTTTTGACGACCGGCATTTTGAAGATGATTCGGCTTTCATAAGGCTTTCGCCTGCATTGGAGTATATTACGACCAATTACAGGGAAAACATCTGCCTAAATGAAATTGCAGATAAATGTAATCTATCCCCAAATTATTTTCATCGCTTGTTTTCCCAGACTTTTGAGATTTCGCCATTCAACTATATTCGCCAAATGAGAATGGAAGAGGCTATCCGTCAACTTTTTTACACCAACAAAACCGTGAAGGAAATTTCGTTTGATACCGGTTACGACGACGAAGCATACTTTTCCAGAACTTTCTCAAAGCTCTATCACATCAGTCCAGGGAAATACCGGACCATCAACCGGAAGAAATTACCATAGAACACCACTCCCATCCATTTAAATTTACAATATTACATTCATCTGAAATACTGAATATTAAAATCATAATTCAATTTATATCTCAGAAATTGCAGCAAGTATATATTCATAATAAATACGATAGTCCAATTATTTGCAAATAAAATCCAGCGAAATTTTTATGATTCGTCTTTAGCTTTGCCAACAGATTAATTCAATGCGAAAGGGTTTTAAACGATGAGAAAAATCAGTGAAGCACAGAAAGAGTTTTTTATAGATCAGGGATATCTGGTTCTGGAGAATTTATTGGGCGACGAGCATTTGTCGCCGGTAATTGATGAACTGAACCATGAAATCGACAAGCGCGCCCGAAATTTACATGCAAACGGCGAGTTGAAAGAAACTTACGAAGGCGAAGGCTTTGAAACCCGATTGGCAAAGATCAGCAGCGAAACACCAAAACTGGCAGTATCGATCTGGAATGGCATATTGCACGGACCCGGAATTTTCAAGTTGATTACAGCGGAGCCACTTATCGATGTAATGGAAGATATTGTTGGTCCTGAAGTTATTGCCAGTTCTGTTTATCGGCTTCGGCCAAAAATTCCAAATTTTGGTTATGGAGAAGTTCCGTGGCACCAGGATTCGGCTTATTTCGAACCTTTCTGCGACAGCCATTTGATAATAACCGCCTGGGTTCCTTTGGTAGATTCCGACATTGAAAATGGGTGCATGTATGTCATTCCCGGATCACACAAAAATGAAGTTGTCGGGCATAAATCATCAGAATCAGGCAAATACCTTGAAATTGAAGATCAGTTTCTGCCAAAAGAAAACTGGGTTGCTTGTCCGGTAAAAAAAGGCGGGGTTTTGTTGCTGACCAACAAAGTATTTCATGCCAGCTTTAAAAATAAAACCGACAAAGTGAGGTGGAGCATGGATTTGCGCTATCAAAGTGCCGCCTTGCCAACCAATGCCCCAATCGAAAGGCTCGAAAACGAAATCGACAAAGAATGGGTTGCCGACGCTCCTGCCGCCTGCTATCCGCCTGAAGCAGATTTTCTTGTGCGAAGCGCCAGCCGCTCCGGGCAAATAATCAAATCCTACGAAGAATTTAACATGCTCAAGGAAACGTACAAAGGTGATCCCGTAACCAACCGGTTCAATGTGCAATGGAAAGAATTACAGAAAGATGAAGTCTGATCAAATCCTGTTTTTCAGTCCTTATTGGGGATATGAAAGTATTCCTCTAAAAGATTTCCTTCCAAAGATAAAAGATACCGAATTCGACGGGATTGAAATCAATACGGTCTTTCGGCCTTTGAGCGAAGTTCATTTTTTATTTGAAGAAGCACATCGGCTTAACCTGAAAATAATAACCCAGGTGGCAGGCCTGTTTGAAACTAATTTTCAAGCCTATAAAAAAAAATATCTTGAGAACCTCCGATTTCAGGTCAGCTTAAATCCATTTCTGATCAATTGCCATACAGGGAGCGACTTTTATCGGTTTGAAGAAAATCTGGAACTGATTCAGGAAGCAAATTTGCTGAGTAAAAACTTCGGAATTAAAATCATCCACGAAATTCATCGAGGTCGATTTAGCTATTCACCCTCGGAAACTTCAAAATACATCGAAGCTTTTCCTGAATTACGATTGGTAGCCGATTTTTCACATTGGTGTGTCGTTACCGAATCGCTTCTTGAGAACCATTCAGGAGCTTTACAGGCTGCAATATCCAGGAGCTACCATATCCACAGCAGAATTGGTCATGCACAAGGGCCGCAGGTGAGCGACCCGCGACTACCCGAATGGCAAAATGAACTAAATGCGCACCTGGATTGGTGGGATTCAATTGCACAAAATCACAAAAACGAAAATTCGATCCTGGGAATTACCACCGAATTTGGACCACCGAATTATATGCCTCCCCTTCCTGAAAATAGTCAGGCTCCGGAAAAACAATGGGCAATCAACCTTTACATGAAGGAACTTCTGGGGAAAAGGTACAACGAGAAAAGTAAGATTGTCTAATTCTTGGAAAATAAAATCCAAGCCTTTCGATATTAAAAGAACGAATTTTACAAAGCAAAAAAAAGACTAAAAATAACGACACATGAAAGAATCAAAAGTTGAACGAAAATTTTTTCCAGATAATAGGATACAGTCACTAATTGACCGCAGGTTAGAACTCGTTATCGGTCAAAAGCGTCACGTTTTTTGCGACAATGCCGAATTTTTGGTTTACCACTGGTCGGGCGAAGCGGCTACTTTTTCTCCGGCTACGGGCGAACATGCCTGTGCCGACAAACGGATCGAAATTGGCGACCACAATGCCCGTGTCGATAACGGCAAACCATTTCCAAATGCCTTTGAAATGCCTTCGAAAGTGAATGGATTGGAACTAAATCCATTGAACTGGGCGACTGATTATGCCTTCTTTATAGATCACAGTCCGGCTGAAATTTATCCGAACGAATCGATTGTTGGCGAATTTCACTGGCAACTGGACGAGGCACGCACCTTTCGTTATCCGGAAGAACAACGCAATGCCGGTTTTCTGGCACGCGAATTGGGAGCCGGGGGAATCAGTTTTACGCACACCACTCCCGATTTAAGTATTGGTCTCGAATTGGGTTGGACAGGACTACTCGAAAAAACCCGGAAATACATTCAGCAATACGAAGCAGAAGGCAAAACCGAGCAGGTCAATTATCTGAAAGGTTCCGAAAAAGTTGCCCTTTCGATCATTAATTACATCCAACGTCACGCAGAGAAAGCAATTGAACTGGCTGAAAAAGAAACGAATACCGACCAGCAAAATTTGTATGTTACAATTGCTGAAACCTGTCAGGCATTGGCAACCCATGCGCCGCAATCTTATCGCGAGGCGGTTCAGTGGATTTGGTTTTTTCAGGTTGCAGAACGTATGCACGGACATGGAAACGGCTATGGCCGTACCGACCAGCTTTTATACCAGTTCTATAAAAACGACATGGAAAGCGGCAAAATTACCCGTCAGGAAGCCCGTGAAATTTTAGGTGAAATGTACATCAAATATGGAAGTTACACTGCCATTGGCGGTCGCCTGAAAGACGGATCGGATGCGACCAACGAAATGAGCTGGGTTTGCCTCGAAGCTTACGACCTGGTGGGAGCAATCAACCACATGGGCGTAATGTGGCACCCGGAAATGGACAAAGACTTTTTCATGTATGCCAACGATATTTTAACCCGCCACGGTTGCGGAGTTCCTACATTGGTCAACTATGATGTTTTGAAAGCCAGCGAAGTTCGCAGCGGTTATGCTGAAGAAGATGCGTGGAACGTTTCGTACAGCGGATGCCAATGGTATTGCGGTGTAGGAACCGAATACAACGACCAGGATGTGAATAGTCTGGTACTGATCAAACCGATGCAAAGAGCTATTAATTTGGCCATCGAAAACAAAAGCGAAACTTTTGAAGATTTCTGGAAAATTTATGATACTGAACTGGAAAAAACCATTGATGCACTGGTCGATTTCAAGAATGTGACTTACAACTGGCAGGCTAAAGTCTGGCCCGAAATGGTGACCAGTTTCTGCATGCACGACTGCATCGAAAAAGGCAAGGATTGTACCGACATCGGCGCTGTTCGGTATAATTTCACTTCAGTAAATGTATTGGGTGTTCCCAATGTTTCCGATTCGATATTTGCCATGAAGAAATTGGTATTCGATGAAAAGAAATATACACTTCCTCAACTTCAGAATGCCATTGAAAACGATTGGAAAGACCAGGAAATCATGCGCCTGCACTTCCTGAATATGCCTAAATTTGGCAATGACATTGACGAAGCCGACCAAATGGCCATTCAGGTATCGGAGCATGTTCGCGAAATTCTGGAAAGCAAGCGGAACAACAAGGGATTTTGCTTCCGTCCGTCGCTGTTTCAATACATGGGGCACACGTATGCAGGTCCGATGATGGGCGCAACACCCGATGGGAGAAAAGCCACCGAGCCACTGGCACACGGCATGAACCCTATGCACGGTCGCAACAATCAGGGAATTGCTGCTACGGTAAATTCATTTACCAAACTCGATTTCTCGAAATACCAGGGTGGATCATTCCAGATTGAATTAACGCCAAACTTTTTCAAAAGCGGCACTAATAAAGCTAAAATGATGAATGCTTTTGCTGAAACCTTTTTCCGGAAAGGCGGAGTTCAGATCAACTTTAACCTGGTGGATTTAAAAATGCTGGAAGAAGCGATGGAACATCCCGAAAATCCGGAATATCATGACATCAACGTGAAAGTGACCGGTTATTCGAGCCATTTTGTAACCATGGACAAAAAATTTCAGAAAGAGTTTGTTGAGCGGGTAAATTACGACAGTTTGTAGGATGTGTAAAACTGCGCGAATATTCAGGATTGAAAGGCTAAATACACACAACGGCTCGGGTTACCGGACGGTAGTCTATTTTAAAGGCTGCCCGTTGACCTGCCAGTGGTGCCATAATCCCGAAGGAATGCAAACCCGGAAGGAAGTTTGGTTACTTCCGGCAAAGTGCATCAAATGTGGCGAATGTGTCCAAAATTGCCCTTCAGATGCGCTAAGTTTAGCCTCCGGAAATTTAACCATTGAACGCTCGAAATGCACCGGCTGTTATACTTGTGCTGATGTTTGTCCGGCAAAAGCCATCGAGAAAATTGGTGAAGATTATACAACTGAAGATATCTTTAAAATTCTGATTCAGGATAAGATTTACTTTGAAACATCAGATGGAGGACTGACCGTTACCGGAGGCGAACCGGGACTTTATTATGAATTTGTTTCAGAGTTATTTCAAAAATGCCGGAAAGAAGGAATTCAAACCGCATTCGACACATCAGGAAGTATTTCGGAGAAAGCACTGGAAGCCATCATCCCTTTTACAGATATGGTTTTTCTCGATTTCAAAATTTGGGATACTGAAAACTCGCTGAACTACACCAGTTTAAATCCTGAAAAAGCAAAATACACGCTCCGATGGGTTCAAAAATTCAGGAAAAGCCACGAATTCCCCAAGCTACAAATACGCACTCCTCTGATTCCCGGAGCCACCGATCAGGATGAAAATCTGCTGTCGATTGGCAAATATATTTCCGGAGAATTCCCGGATTTAGTTGAACTTTGGGAATGGTGCATGTTTAACGACCTGTGTGAAGACAAATATCAAAAACTGGATAAGTCCTGGGCATTTAAAGGACAGAAACATACATCAAACGATTTTCGGGATTTCACCAGATTAAAATCGGCTTTTCCTGATCTGAAGATTGAAATTACCGGATTTTACGAAAAGTGAATGGGTTGATTCAACCTCAATAAACAAAATGGGATAGCTAAAGAACTATCCCATTTTGTTTATACACTTTGCTGGTAAAATCACAGAGGCTTATTACTTTATGGCGAAAGTATACCTGCCCCAACCTACCTTACAAACCAGTTGATTGGCAGATCTTTTCACCACATAAACATCACGATTATCCTCAATTTTAATGTTTTCTTCAAAAACAGACGAATTCAAATCAATTGGCAAAATCACCTTTGCTGAAGTATTTACCGGGATCTCAATTTTGACAAACGTTGACCCTTCGAGCTTTTTCCAATCACATTTAATCGTTCCATAGGGCGAGTTGAAACTGGTATTGGCAAAGCTGATGTCGCCAACCATTTCTGGTTTTATTAATATCTCTTTGAATGCAACCGACTTTTCCTGTTGACTGATTCCTCCCAAACCAGTATAAAACCACTCCATGATGTGTCCCAGCATCAAATGGTTATTTGACGATATTTCGTTTGCCATCCACGATTCGGTCAACGAAGTGGCACCTTTAGCCAATTGAAAACCATACCCCGGAACATCGTTACGGGCATTCATATCGAAAAGCAATTGCGATTGACCGTTCTTCGCCAATGTTTCAACCAGGTAATGAAACCCGATGTCGCCTGCGGTAAGTGCTTTATTATCTGCAATAATCGAATCGACAAGGCTCTTAAGTACCTGATCTTTTATCTTTTCATCAACCAATCCGAAACTTAGCGGCATCGACATGGCTGTTTGGCTTCCGGTGGAATAAACGTTCGTTTTGGTATTCAGAAATTTGGTATTGAATGCCGTTTTTACTTTTTCTGACCAATAGAAAAAGCGAGGTGCATCCTGTTCTTTGTGAAGGATTCCGGCCATTTGAGCCAATAATTTCAGGTCGTAATAATAGATAGCGGTTGCCGTAAGTGAGCGCGGAGTAAGCTGCGCTGGTCCAAGATCTTTCGGTCCCAAATCGTACCAATCGCCCAATCCATGCGAAAGAATGTGGTTGTTCGATTTAGTTTCCAGATATTCAACATATTTGACCATCATTGGCCAGGCTTCTTCCATAACTGATTTATCGCCATACCATTGATAGACTAACCAAGGCAAAATAACCGATGCACTCCCCCACTCTGGCGAATCGCGAAAACCTCCTGAGAATTCAACCATTTCAGGAGCAATATCCGGCACAAGGCCATTGGGAAGTTGTGAGTCGATCATATCTTTCACCAGTTTCTGATACAAATGGTTGATGTCGAAATTGTAATTGATTGAGTTACCCATCAAAAAAGTTTGTTCCATCCAGCCTAATTTTTCGCGGTGTGGGCAATCGGTTACCACGCTTTGGAGATTGCTTTTAATTGCCCAGTTGATTAAAGTGTAAATCCGGTTAAATAATTCATTTGAACAACTGAATGTTCCATTCTGAGGATTGGAATTTCGGGTATGAAGCAGATTCATAGCGACTATTTCAGGCAATTCATTGCTGTCCTTTGTGCCTTCAGGAACAGCTCCTTCGACAATTACATAGCGAAACCCATAATAAGTGAATTTGGGTTGCCATGTTTCGATGCCATCGCCTTTTAGCGTGTAGCTAAAATAATAAGGACCGCCGCTGGCTTTCTGATTGATTTCCTTTTGAGGTGTGAGCAATTCGCCGGGAATGAATTTTATGATCTGTCCTTTCTTCCCTTTTACTTTTATTTCAATGATTCCGGAAGCATTCTGTTCAAAATCGTATAAATATTTTCCGGCCTCTGTTTTTTGAATTTTTTTCGAACCGATTGATTCCATAATTGCCACCGGATAATCTGGATCGGCGTTTAGCTTACCTTTTGGTATCGTTGGAAAAATAACCGATTTCCATTTCGTATCGTCGAAACCCGGTTTATCCCAGTTCGTTTGTTCAAGACGTGCATCATAATCTTCGCCGCCATAAATGCTTGTAAACGTAATTGCCGATGGCGAAGTTTTCCAATCCGAACCCGAAAACACATTCTCTTCTGATCCGTCGGAATAGCTGATTTTCAGACGGCATATCAATTTAGGCATTCCATAAACCGATATTAATTTCCGGTATCGTTCGCGGTTGATGTTGTAAAAGCCATTGCCAACAATAGCTCCGATAACGTTTTTGCCGGTTTCCAAATTTTGGGTTACATCATAAGTATTGTAAAGTACCGTTTTATCGTAGCTCGTCCAACCGGGAGTTAAGAAACCATTTCCGACCTTTTTCCCGTTTATGCTGGCTTCGTATTGACCAAGACCGCTAATGAAAAGGCTGGCATTGGCAATTTTCTTTTTCAGTTCAAACTCCTTTCTGAAAAGGGGAACCACCGGCCTTTTCAAAGCTTTTGCACCGAGTTCTTCATCAACTTCCGCAGAGCCGGGAACAACCCGCATCGAATCGGGCATGTCTTCGTAACCGATCCACCGGGCATTTTCCCAATCGACAGATGGAAAAGATAAGGGCAGTATTCGGTTTATGTGTAAAGAATGTACCCGGACATTTACCGAATACACTGGCACCTGGTTGGCTGGATTGCATAAGAAAGAGCTTGTAAATGATTATCTGGATCTGATGCATCAACAAAAGTCATTAGATAAGATAAAATCAGCCTTAAACATAAATAAGAAGACTGCATTTAACTGGCGGCACAAGATACTTTCATCCTTTCAGGAAGTTGAAAAGCAAGATTTCAATGGCATTATTGAAAGTGATGAAACCTTCTTCCTTCAATCAGACAAAGGGAATAGGCACTTGAAACACAAAGGGCGTAAACGTGGCGGTACTTCCTCTAAAAGAGGGGTTTCTGACGATCAGGTTGCCGTAATTGTCACAACAGATCGCAAAGGCACGTTGGATTTATCGGTTGCAGCGATGGGGCGTATTGAAAAGAAAGATATCCAGAATGCAATAGGAAGCCGGATTTCAAAAGGATCAATATTATGTACAGATGGATATGTAAGTTACAAAGGGTTTGCAAAGGACGGTAACCTCACTCAAATAGTCTTGCGTGCAGATCTTAAACAGCATGTTAAACAAGGAATATATCATATCCAAAATGTGAACTCTTTGCACAACAGGATTAAAAAATGGATTGATTCAACCTTCTGGGGAGTTTCAACAAAATACCTCCAAAACTATATGAATTGGTTCAGATTAGAGCAAACATTCAGAAAATCAATCTGTGCGGAACAAGATATGATAGACAGATCAATTGAAGATAGATTGGCATTGTCTCGGTATCGAAAAATAAATGACAGGTACCAAATGTTAATTGCAACGCAGAATTAAACTACAGCCTTCTGATTTCATATCATTCTTATTTTAAGTGATTTATATTTTCATGAATATACTTTTTAATACCTAATATTTTAATGAAGGGGCGTTGCCCCTGTGACCCCAATCCCTTTTTTGCCTTGACACAAAAAAGGAATCAAAAAAAGTCAAGGCTGTGTTAACCTCGCTCGAAAAACTAGCGTTTGCTGGCCAAAATCTTTTAAACTCGCCTATCGGCTCAAACAGAAAAGATTTTTCAACACCAACTTCACTTGTTTTCCGGCTCTCCGAATAAGGCCGTTACTGCTCTGATCGACTCATTCTTAGAATAGATACATAAGCGGATATTCATTTATTTTTAATTGCCGAATAATCAATTACCGCTGAATATTTTTCCTCTTTAACCCATGGATCCTGGGATAATTTCAACCAATAACCAAGCTCCTGACTCAGCATCAGTTGATCTTCATCAGGCAAAGAAGTGAAGTTACGATTGGTCAGTTGGTATGGATCGCTGATATTGTTGTACAAGGTGATACTACCATCACCGGAAACGGTAAAGGGGTATCTGGCAGTCCGCAAACTCTTTTTATTGCCTTCGATTGAAATGAAAGGAGTAGAAATTGGGCGATAAACAGTCCCAGACTTCGGGTCTTTGATCATATCGGAATAATCTGTTCCGGCGACTTCTTTGGGAATTAAATTGCGCAATCCCATCAAACCCAGAAACGTTGGATAAAGATCGGTAGTTCCGATAAGCAGATCATCTGTTTTGTGCTGCAATTCACTCTTGAACCTTATAATCAGTGGTACACCAAACGCCTCCTCGTATTCACAGTTTTTTTGCATTCTGCTATGACTTCCCAACATTTCGCCATGGTCGGAGGTAAATACAACAAGCGTGTTGTCACCTAATCCAAGGGCAAGGGCATCAATAACCTGGCCGATATACTTGTCGGTTGAAGTTACATTGGCAAAATAGATTTTGGCGTTAAGATCTGAAGCCACACTAGTTCTATTGGGACGGTTAAAAAACTCATCATGAGTCATGTTTTTATACAGGTTGTAGGATTCCTTTTCACAATCCTCAATTTTATTGTATGGAGGATGCGGAGGATTAAGGGACCAGGTAATACAAAATAGTTTGTCCGTATCGCGTTGCTCGCGATTGTTTTTCAGGTAATCGATTATCGTTCGGGCCTCATACTTTGACGAAAATTCGTGTGATTGAAACATCTCACCATCGCTTTTACCACCGACGACAATGGGATCATTGGAATAAACATATTGTGAAAAATGGTCGTCTTTAAGCACTTGATACCAATATTCGATGCTGTGCCTGTCTGGTCCCGGCGGAATATAGATGTCAAACTTGTTGGGTAAATACCCACCTGGAGAATTGGTAGTTCCAACGTAATTGGCATTTTCGTCAAATACTTTTGTTGGTGTAATCCAGTGGCATTTGCCAAAATAAGCCGTATTATACCCTTTTCGTAAAGAACATCGGTATAACATTCAAGATCATTTTTGAGTTGGCTTTTTACTTCTGGATAGCAATTCATCCAGATTCCATTTTGTTTGGGAAAGCGGCCACTCAACAGCATGGCACGGTGTGGACTGCAAACTGGATGCGTGCTCATGACTTGAGTAAAAACCACTCCCTCAGAAGCAAGCTTATCCAGATTAGGAGTAATTACCGAATCGCTGGTGCCGTTGATTACACCTTGATATTCCGGTTGCAGCCAAAATTCCATGGCCTGACGCCGATGCTCATCTGTGAAAACAATCAGCAGATTCGGTTGTTTTTTTGTTTTTGTTGCTGAAAAAGATATCAGCAACAAAAACAAAGTTGAAAGTAGTTTTCTCATTGTATTAGTTGCAGAGCACCGCTCATATTTGTAGTACATATGATGCAATACACACGTAAAGTGCGGAATACCGAAATAGATGCACATATTATTTTTAAGTTGAACTAAAAAAATTGATTTGTAATATGCTGTGAACTTTCAGTTTAAAAAACCTAATTCGATTTACCCAGTGGCAAGAAAAGAAATTCAATTCCCCTACCCTTTTTCGGATCAAGATTTCGGGAATAGCGCATGCTAAGATCATTATCCCAATGCTCGAATACGCCCAAACTTTTTATTGGTTTTCCATTCTGAATATATTTGGTTCCAGAAGGTGCATGATCAGGATCGGCCATTTCGCGTAAAAAATCGTCAGCATTATCACGTACTAAAATGCGGGGGACATTGTGGTAACTTGATTCAGTATTATTCTTGCTTTGAGCATAAACAATATCCAACCCAACCGACTGAAGGGCTACGCAATCGAACGATGCCAGCAAACATGCAGGCCACTCCGGATTTTCATAAGGAACAACTTTGTTATTAAAAGGCGGATTGGGGAAATGCAGTGGATATGTACGCCATTTCCGTCCACAGTATAGTCCGTCGAGCAGATACAAAATCGTTTTTGCACCAAGGTTTGG